>Ga0209474_10000293_pt1 | contig 57642 bp, 49 predicted proteins | sample GraSoiAngelo_145_FD_185902 | JGI IMG/M metagenome (GOLD analysis project Ga0209474, IMG submission 185902) | Grasslands soil microbial communities from the Angelo Coastal Reserve, California, USA - 14_1009_05_20cm (SPAdes) (version 2) | ecosystem: Environmental > Terrestrial > Soil > Grasslands...
CGGCGGCAATCCAGAGCGGCGTGTCGGGCGCGTGTATGAGCTGCCACGACGGCAGCATCGCGATCGACGTGCTGACGAACCTGTCCGGCGTGGCGCACGCCGCCAGCGTCGCCTTCACGCGGCAGGCGACGGCAAAGGCGACCTACTCGGCGAGCGGCACCGGTACGAACAACATCCTGTCGGCCGGCTCGCCATTCCTGGGCACCGACCTGCGCAACGACCATCCGATCACGATCATCTACGAGACCTCCCGTGCCGCGACACCGACGCAGTTCGTCACCCAGGCGATCTCGGGGACGAAGATCACCGTCGGCACCAACCTGCCGCTGCCGCTGTACGGCTCGTCGACGGCGACAGCAACCGTCGAGTGCGCGAGCTGCCACAACCCGCACAACAACGCGTTGGGCTCGTTCCTCCGGAAATCGAATGCCGGAAGCGCCTTGTGCCTGACGTGCCACATCATGTGAAAGATGCCGGTTTCGAGCACCTGACGTCCGGGGAGGAGCGCATCTCCTCCCCGGGCTTTGAGACACCTATGCGTATTCAGCTTGTAGGTTTGATACATCTGGTCCTGAGCGTGTCGGTGATGGCGCAGCTCACGCCGGTGCCATCGCACAACTCACGCCGTTCGTCGCCGCCGGACGGCGCCGTCGTGGCGCGCGTGAACGGCGTGCCGATTCTCGGCGGCGACCTCACAGCCGCGTTAAACACTCTCGTCCCGCTCACCTCGTACCACGAGAACGTGAAGCCCGAGAAGATGGACGAACTGCGCGGGCGCGCGCTCGACGGCCTCATCGACGAAGAGCTTCGTTATCAGGAAGCCGTACGGCTGAAGGTGCAGGTGCCGCCGGCGGAAGTCGAGCAGGCGCTCGACCGCGCGCGGAAGGCGTACCGCACCGCGGAAGAATTCGAACGCGCGCGCCACGAGTCGGGCGCGACGATGCCGCAGCTGCGCTCGAGCATCCTGCGCGCGCTGATAATCCGCAAAACGTACGAACAGGTCGTCGGCAGCAAGTGCGCCGTCAGCGAAGACGACGCCACGACCTATTACCGCGAGAACACCGCGCGCTTCGTGCTCCCCGAGCAGGTGCGCACGTCGATCATCACGATCGGCGTCGAACGGTCGGCGTCGCCGCGCGAATGGGAGCGGGCGCGGCACGAAGCGGAGGACCTCGCGCAACGGATCGCCGCCGGGGCATCGTTCGAAGCGCTCGCCCGCGAGCACTCGTCCGATCCCAGCAAGACGAAGGGCGGCGATCTCGGATTCGTCCATCGCGGTCAGCTGATTGACGAATTCGAGCGCGCGCTGACCCCGCTGCGTCCCGGCCAGGTGAGCCCGGTCGTGCAAACGATCTACGGCTTCCACCTGCTGCGGCTCGTCGAGATCCGGTCGTCGACCCAGAAGACGTTTGCGGAAATGAAATCGACGATCGTGCGCGACCTGACCGAGACGCGTTGCAATCAGGCGAGCGCCGAGTGGTCGAAACGGCTGCGCAAGGCCGCGAGCATCGAGATCGTCGACGAACGCCGTCCCGGCGCGAGGATGGCGGGTTGATCGAACCGATCGCGCTGCGGGCGTCGATCGCCTGCCTCTTCGTGCTCGTTCCGGTGGTGCTCGCCGCGCAAAGCATCGACGGTACGGCCGACTGGGGCTATGGCCGTTCGACGTACCGCACCGGCGACGAGCAGACGACGAACAGTTCGTTCATGCAGGGCTATACGCTCGGCTACCGATCGTCGTTCTGGGATCCGCGCTTTCTGACTTATGCCGGGGAGCTGACGTTCAACAGGAACACGTTGACGTTCGGCCAGGACGAGGGCGCATCGAAGCAGACGGGATTCAAAGTGACGGCGAATCTGTTCCCGACGCGACCGTTTCGCGCGTCGATACACGGATCGCGTCAGATCGGCGGCGAATCGGCGAACTATCCGGAATCGAGCGCCATGCGCGGCGGGCTGGTGCTGGCGGCCGGATCGACACCTGAACTGAGGACCGAACGGTCGGAGTTCGGCGTCAACTGGCAGCTCACGGGCAAGTCGATGCCGCGCGTGGAGCTGAGCTACCAGGAAGGTTCGGCGACGATCGCCGCCGGCTCGCTCGATGCCGTGCAGCAGCAGAGCTCGCTCCAGGCGCTCGTCGCGCGCGAGGGGCCGCGCCTCAGCAACACGCTTCGCTATCAGCGCAGCGCGTTCGACAACGGCGTTTCACAGGCGTTCCGGCAGCGGTACAGCGACCTTGGGTACGAGCTCGTGGCGCGGGCCAGCGATCGAACCTGGGGGACTGTGCGTGCCGGCCGGCGCACCACCTTTTCGCTGTTCGACGTCCCGGCGCAATTCACCGACATCGGCATCGCCAGCTACCATCCGCCGCCGGGCGGCGAAATCGACCTTCTGTACGGGACGGCCACGCTCGCGCACCAGGCGAACGAGGGTCTTTCCGCCGACATGAGCGTCGGCTTCGATCGCGAGCAATCGGACGTCGGCGGCACGACCGCGCTCCTCGCGACCGCAACGACGCAGTATCGGCCGTTGACCGGCGTCACGCTGCACGGCAGCGGAACCTACGGCGATCGCGGTCAGGAGACACCCGGCACGCGGCTCGTCGTGCTGACGCGCGGCGTCGCGACCGGCGCCGAATACAGTCTCGTTCTCCGCCTCCTGCGCGCCGGCGCCGCGTATGAAGTCGGCCGCGGCTGGAACACGAGCGAGCACGGGCTCAACGGCGCGTCGCGCCTGTGGCGCGGACGCGCCGAGGCGGGGACCGGCGTGCTTCGCTTCGTGCAGCTCAACGTCGGCTACGACCAATCGCGATCGGTCGACGATCTGCTGCCGTTCGGCAACCAGTGGCAGGAGCGCACGCACGCGAGCGCCCACAGTACGCTGACCGCCCGCATCACGCTCGACGCCGGCTACGAAACGGCGTCGATCGAACGCGGCCTTGCGCCGGAGCTGTTTCGCACCCGCTATCGGCAGGCAACCGGTGCGGTGTCGTTCGCGCTGACGCGCCAGCGGCAGCTGTCGTTCACCAGCGGCCGTTTCTTCAATCACTCGTTCGCGGCCGACGACAGCAACGAGTACGTCGGGCTCGCGTTCAACGGTTCCCTGGTCGGGCCGCTTCGCCTCGCGCTCACCGTCCGGCGCGAGCACACGTTGTCAGCCGTGTCGCGGCTCGATCAGGACGGCTACTACACCAACGGTGTGATCGAATACCGGGTTCGACTATTCACCTTCAGCCTCGAGCACCGGTACACCGATCTCGCGCTCGTGTATGCAGGCCGCCTCGAGCCGCTGACGTTCACCGGCAATCAGATCCTGTTCCGGGTAACCCGAAGATTCGGGCTCGCGCGCTGATGGTGCCGATTCGACGCACCATGTCGGTCCGCGCCGCGACCGCAGCGACGGTCGTTGCCGTCGCCCTGGCGTCGCCGCACGCCCAGACCGGCGGCGTCGAACGCGGCGGCCGAACCCGTGTCGCGGCCAGGAGCGTCGAGCGCGTGTGGCCCGATCCGCCGGCCCAGGCGCGCATCCGATTCGTGACCTCCCTGGTGCCGCAAACCTCGGCCAGGCGTTCGCTCCTCCGCAGGCTATGGACCGCGGTGTCCGGCGGAAGCGACGCGCCGGCGATGGCGCACCCCTACGGCATGGCGATGGGTCCGCTCGGCCGCCTCTACGTCACCGACGCGGCCGGCCACGCCGTGCACGTGTACGACGTCCGCGCAGGCGGCTACTCGAAATTGAACGTCGACGGTGAATCGCTGATCGGTGTCGCCACGCTCGGCGGTCGTCTGTTCGTCACCGACTCCGTAGGCGGCAGCGTGATCTGTCTGAACGCCGCCGGACGGAAGCAGTGGGCCGTCGGCGCCGAAGCCGGACTCCAGCGACCGACGGGCATCGTCGCTGCGGACGATCGGCTGCATGTCGTCGACACGCTCGCTCACCGCATCGTCACGCTCAGCCCCGAGGGGCGCGTGATCGGGTCGTTCGGATCGCGCGGCAACGAGCCGGGTCAATTCAACTACCCGACCAACATCGCGCGCGATCGGAGCGGCCGGTTGTACGTGACCGACAGCATGAATTTCCGCGTCCAGATTCTGACGTCGGAGGGGCGCTACATCTCCGACTTCGGACGTGTCGGAGACGGCTCCGGCGACTTGAATCGACCGAAAGGCGTGGCCGTCGACGGCGAGGGTCATGTGTACGTGGTCGAGGGACTGCACGACGTCGTGCAGATCTTCGACAGCGAAGGTCACTTCCTTCTCAGTTTCGGAGAGCCGGGCCACGGCGACGGGGAATTCTGGCTCGCGACCGGAATCGCGATCGTCGGCGATCGCATCTACGTGGCCGATTCCTCGAACGGACGCGTCGAAGTGTTCGACTACCTGCGGGAGGAGCGGTGAGAGCGACGGCGGCGCTTTGCACGGCGTCCGCGGTGCTGGCGGCCGCAATCGCGCTCGAGTCGACGGCGCGCGCGCAGGTGCCGGTGTCTTCGCCGTCGAACAAGCACAATCTCTCCGTCAGCGGCACTGGAACCGTTCGTTCGACGGGAACGACCGAGATCTGCATCTTCTGCCACGCGCCGCACAACGCGAGCCCGTCGGCGCCGCTCTGGAACCAGACGCAGTCGGGCGTCACCTATACGCCCTACAGCAGCAGCACGATGGCGGCTTCTCCCGGCGCGCCGACCGGATCGGCGAAGCTGTGTCTGAGCTGCCACGACGGCACCGTCGCGATTGGGTCGACGCTGTCGCGAGGGTCGATCCCGATGACCGGCGTCGATGGGTCCGGACGGCTGACCGGCGCCGCGGCGATCGGATCGAACCTCTCCGACGACCATCCGATTTCGTTCGTGCCCGTCACGGGTCCGCAAATCGTCGCACCCCGGGCCGGCGATCCGGTGAAGCTCGACGACCACGGCATGCTGCAGTGCCGCAGCTGTCACGATCCGCACCAGCAGGACGTCGATCCGGTCACGAAGAAGTTCCTCGTCAAGAACAATTCGCAGTCGGCCTTGTGCCTCACCTGCCATCAGAAGACCTACTGGTCGTCGACGCCCGCGTCGCACCGAACATCCACGAAGACGTACACGGCTGCGCAGGGAGCGCACACCGGCTATACGACTGTCGGGGCGAACGGATGCGAGAGCTGTCACAAGCCGCACACGGCCACCAACGCCAGCCGGATGTTGAAAGACGTCGAGGAGAAGAGCTGCGACGCGTGCCACGGATCGAGCGGCGTCGCGACGTCGAACATTGCCGCGGAATTCAACAAGGCCTATCAACATCCCACGTACACCGTCACGCCGTCGGCGCACGATGCCTCGGAGTCGCCCGATTCAATCCTTTTCAAGATGCCGGAGACGACCGCCACCGCCGCGCGACACGCGGAATGCGCCGACTGCCACAACCCGCATGCGAGCCATGCGGCGGCAACGACTGCCCCCAAGGCGTCCGGTCGATTGGCGGGCGTGTGGGGGATCGACAGCAACGGGCTGCGCGTGGAACCGAGCGGAACGCCGCCGTCGGTTCGCGAGTACGAGATCTGTTTGAAGTGTCACGGCGATTCGGCGAACAAGCAGCAGCCGGCGGGACCCTCTCCGCCGTACGCGAATCGCCAGGCCGCTCAGTTCAACAAACGGCTGCAATTCGATCCGGCAAATCCTTCATTTCACCCGGTCGAGGCGCCGGGACGCAGCACGTCGGTTCCGAGCCTGATCGCGCCGTGGTCGACGACCAGCACAATCTACTGCACCGACTGCCACGACAACGACACTGGTCCGAAGGCGCCCACGCCGGGCACCGGCCCGGCGGGGCCGCACGGCTCGAACTACAAGCACCTGCTCGTCGCGCGGTACGACATGGACAACGGCTCGCAGCTGGAGTCGGCCGCCGCGTATGCGCTCTGTTACAAGTGCCACGACCGGTCGAGCATTCTCTCGGACATCTCGTTCAAAAAGCACAACCGTCACCTCGTGAACGCGGCGGCCCCGTGCTCGGTGTGCCACGACTCGCACGGCATCAGCGCGACGCAGGGCACGACGACGAACAACAGTCGCTTGATCAACTTCGACAAACGATTCGTGTCGCCGAACGCGAGCGGGCTGCTTCGCTTCGAGGTCACGGGAGCCGGCAGCGGTCGCTGCTATCTGAATTGTCATGGGATTGAACATAACCCTCTCAGCTACTGATCCGCGTTCGTCACGGCGGAAGGGATGGGACCACCGTCCGGCCGCCGACGTTCGCGTTTGTACGTTCGGGTTTTTCGCAGCTCCTCGTTCGCAGTCACACCCCCAGCGCTGCTCGGAACGCGCGAGGCTGCGGCATTCGAGGTCATCGCACGGAACGGTACGTGGCTCGTCCGTCACATCAATCGATGTGTTGAGGACGACGAGCCGGGCACGACGGTCGCCGCATCGCAAAGGGCGGACCCGTCGTGCGGCGCCGGAAGACGCGCGAAAAGTCCAGCGCGTGGACTGCACCACCGGCATTCACTGGACGCGTAGTAACGCAGGGGGTGTGAGATGAGGCGTTTTCGATTAGCAGCCACATGGGTGGCGATGATAGGCCTTGTGGCCTGTCAGGGCCGGACGCCAACCGCGCCGAGCGGCGGAACTGGCAATTCTCCGGCGAGCGTAGTACTTCACGACGACTCGGGTTCGCTGAGCGCGCAACTGACAGCGTCGCCGTCGACGATCAACTCTGGGCAGTCTTCGACCCTGACGTGGACCACGAACGACGCCGATTCTGCGTACCTGGATGGCGTCCAGGTGGCCAGGAGTGGATCGAAGACCGTTTCTCCAACTGCGACGAAGACTTACACACTCGTCGCGGTCGACCACGACCAGCGCGTGTCGTCGAGCGCGACGGTCACGGTGTCGGGTAGCGGCTCGAGCGGCGGCAGCACTGAGCACGTTGAGGCACACCTCGTGGCGAGCCCAACGACGATCCAACCGGGACAGTCTTCAACGCTGACATGGACCACAGACGACGCGGACCATGCGTACTTGAATGGCGTCGAAGTGTCGAGGTACGGATCCAAGACCGTCTCTCCAGCCAGCACCACCACCTACACGCTGGTCGCAGTGAACGGAACCCTGAAGGACTCATCGAGCGTCACGGTGACGGTGTCGGGCACGGCGCCGCCGCCTCCACCGGTAGCCACGCCGACCGCGTTGTTGACGCCGGCGTCGGCGACGATTGTAAGCGGCCAGTCGGTCACGTTGACGTGGGCCACGACGAACGCGACGTCGGTGACGATGAATGGCAGCGCCGTCGCTGCGAGCGGATCGCAGTCGTACTCGCCGACGGTCACGACGACCTACACGCTCGTGGCCAGCAACTCTGCCGGCTCGGTCACGGACACGACAACCGTAACGGTGAACGCTCCTGCGCCGCCGCCGGTTGCAATGCCCACCGCAACGTTGACGCCGCCGTCGGCGACGATTACGAGCGGCCAGTCGGTGACGTTGACGTGGTCCACGACGAACGCGACGTCGGTGACGATGAACGGCGTCGCCGTTGCCGCGAACGGATCGCAGTCGTACTCGCCGACGGTCACGACGACCTACAGCCTCGTGGCCAGCAACTCTGCCGGCTCCGTGACGGACACGACAACCGTAACGGTGAACGCTCCTGCGCCGCCGCCGGTTGCAATGCCCACCGCAACGTTGACGCCGCCGTCGGCGACGATTACGAGCGGCCAGTCGGTGACGTTGACGTGGTCCACGACGAACGCGACGTCGGTGACGATGAACGGCGTCGCCGTCGGCGCGAACGGATCGCAATCGTACTCGCCGACGGTCACGACGACCTACACGCTGGTGGCCAGCAACTCCGCGGGCTCGGTCACGGACACGACAACCGTGACGGTGAATGCGCCGATGCCCACCGCGCTAATCAACGCGATGCCGATGTCGATCCAGAGCGGCCAGAGCTCGACGCTCCAGTGGTCCAGCTCGAACGCGACGACTGTGACGTTGAACGGGTCGGCCGTCAGCGCGAGCGGATCGCGAATGGTCTCGCCGACTGCTACGACGACGTACACGCTGGTCGCCAGCAACTCGACCGGTTCGGTTCAGTCGGCGGTGACCGTGACCGTCACGGCTCCGGCGCCGGTGGGGCTCACCTACGTGACCGACATCAAGCCGATCATGGACAGCAACTGCATCATGTGTCACGGCGGCCCACAGCCGACCGCGGGGCGTGATTTCTCGACGTACGCCGGCGTCATGACCGTCGTCACGCCGGGCGATCCGAATTCGCGCATCATTCAGATGACGAGGACCGGCGGATCGATGCACTTCTACCTCAATCCGAACCCGGATGTAAGGGCGCAGACGATCTACGACTGGATCGTCACGTACGGCGCACCGCAGCAGTAAACCGTAGACGGAACGACATTGACCGACGCCCTCGGCAGTGACTGCCGGGGGCGTTCGTCAATCGACACGACAAGGGGATGAAGAGGACATGTGCGGAAGCCGGTGATCCCGGCTTCCGCAGATGACGCTTTTTTACCGATCGCGGCCGCAGCTACAGCTTCGAGTCCTGCCGACGCTCTCGTCCTCGTACGCGGTCGCGCCATCTCATTGCTGGCGTCGGCTCCGTACGCTTGATGTGCCACCACTCCTACGGCGTCAGCGCAACGCATAGCACCTCTCTGAACAAACCGCCGCGCAGTCAAAGTTCGACGAACTATTCGTGTCGCCCAGCGGACACTGGTTCGATTTCGACGGGAGCAGGAAGCGGTCGGTGCTACCGGAATTGTGATGTGACGAAACACAATCCTGCCAGCCGCTGACGCTCGATCGTTGCGAGCGCAAAATTCGGATCAAGCGAGAAATCGCCGCGTGCGCGCGTGTTCGTTCGTGTCCGTTACCGCGGTCGTCGATCGCCACAATTGCACGGCACGTCGGCGTGAAATCGTCCGTCACAGTCACATCGCCCACACACTTCGTCGCTTCGGATCGAAGGACGTCATCGCATCGTGCGTGCGTCGGTCCTCGAGCGGCAGGCAGGCGCGAGCCCGCGACACGCGAAGTGACGGTGCTGCACGCACTTCGCTCGTCGGTCGCATCAATCCACATGTGGAGACGACGGGCGGCATAACGGTTGCCTTATTCAAGCTCAACGCGTCTGCACGACCGCAAGTCCGCGTGAGAACTCCACCGCGCGGACTGCATGGTCGTCATTAACGGACGCGCCCAACCCAGAGGAGGTTGTGTGATGAAGCGTCTTGGATTAGCACTCTTGTCGATAGCGGCGCTCGGTCTGACGGCGTGTCAGGGCCATTCGCCAACCGGTCCGAGCGAGGCTCCTGCTGTCGCTGCCGTGAACGGCGTCCTGAACGATGACTCCGAGGACTCGTATGTGAAGGCGCGCCTGACGGCAAATCCGTCGACGATCAGCGCCGGACAGACGTCGACTCTGACGTGGACGAGCAGCAACGCGAGATACGTGTACCTCGATGGCGTTGCTGTGGCGAAGAGCGGATCGAAGAACGTCTCTCCCAGACAGACGAAAACCTACACGCTTGTTGCCGTCAATGGATCCCACCGCACCTCGTCGAGCGCCACGGTAAAGGTGTCGAGCGGCTCGGATGACGGCGAACGCGACGATGACGACGACCACACATCCACGCCGCCGCCACCGCCAACGCCTACACCAACGCCTACACCAACGCCTACACCAACGCCAACGCTGCCGACGGCATCGTTGACGCCGGCATCGGCGACGATTCAAAACGGCCAGTCGATCACGTTGAATTGGATCACAACGGACGCAGTGTCGGTGACGATGAATGGCGTCGCGGTCGCCTTAAACGGATCGCGGACGTACTCACCGACTGTTTCCACGACGTACACGCTCGTCGCCACCAACCCCGCCGGCTCGGCCACGGATACGTCGATCATCACCGTGACGGCCACGCCCCCGCCGCCGGCGCCGATGCCGACCGCGCTGCTCATTGCGATGGGGACTTCGATCCAGAGCGGCCAGAGCACACAACTGCAGTGGTCCACGTCGAACGCGGTGACGATCACCCTCGACGGATCGCCCGTGAGCGCGAACGGATCGCGAACGATCTCGCCGACGGCGACGACGACGTACACGCTCGTTGCCAGCAATGCGAGCGGGTCCGTCGAATCGGCGGTGACCGTCACGGTTACAGCAGCGCCGACACCCCCTGCGCCAGCGGCGCTGACCTACGTGAACGACATCAAGCCGATCATGGACAGCAACTGCATCATGTGTCATGGCGGCCCATCCCCGACCGCCGGACGTGACTTCTCGACGTACGCCGGCGTCATGACCGTCGTCACGCCGGGCGATCCCAATTCGCGCCTCATTCAGATGACGAGGACCGGCGGAGCGATGCACTTCTACCTCAATCCGAATCCGGATGTAAGGGCGCAGACGATCTACGACTGGATCGTCACGTATGCCGCGCCGGAGCAGTAAGAGTCGAACGTGAGCAAGAGGATTTGCGGAGGCCGGAGATTCCGGCTTCCGCAAACCTGTTCAATGTGGCGCGAGCCTTTGAGGCGAGCCCAATGTCGGGTTTCCCAGACGAACCCGTCGGTTACAGCTTCGAGTCCTGCCGGGCGCGCCAGTTTTCGCGCTGCGAATCGCGCGCCTTGCGCGTGTCGTGAAGAATCTCTTCCACCTGGAACTTCAGCCGCGCGATCAAGTCGGCGAGGAGGGCGACGGCGCCGAGCAGGACCGCCAGCAGCACGCCGCCCACGCTCACGATGATGAACGAGGTGTACGGCGCGGTTTCACCGGTCTTCAGCCAGTGCACGAACACGCCGCCGCCGATCGACACCGACGCGACGAGCGCGACAATGGACAGCGATCCGAAGAACTTCAGCGGGCTGTAGTCGCGGATGGCGCCGACGAGCACCGGCCCGGCGCGCAGCGCGTAATAGGAAAGGCTCGACGCGATGCGCGACTCGCCGATGGCGCGCTCCGCGCGGACGGGCAGCTCGACCTCGACGACGCGCTGGCCGAAGCGGCGCCACGCGAGCAGCGATTCGTGGATGTACTCGAAGTCGCTGTGCACGTCGACGCGCAGCGCCGCGTCGCGCGTGAACGCGCGGAAGCCGCACGACACGTCGGTGAACTCCTGGCCGGCCGTCAGGCTGATGATCTTGCACAGCAGCCAGTTGCCCGCGCGCTTGGTCCGTGGCATCCGGCCGGTCAGCTTGCTGTTCGGACCGAAGCGCGTGCACAGCGCCACGTCGGCCTCGCCGGTGACGATTGGCGCGACGAGCAATCGAATGTCGGCCGGCGAGAATTGCCCGTCGGCGTCGATGCCGACGATGACGTCGGCACCGTCGGCGAGCGCCGACTGCACCCCCGACATGAACGCGCGGCCCGTCCCGAGATTGCGCGGGTGACGCACCACGCGCGCGCCATGACGCTCGGCGACCGCCGCCGTTCGATCCGTGGATCCGTCGTCGACGACGATCGTCTCGAGCTCGGTGACGCCGGGGATGTCGCGCGGAATCGCGTCCAGCAGGGCGCCGATCGTCGCGGCTTCGTTCAGCGCCGGCAGGTACACGACGAGCTTCACGGTCCGGTATATTAGCGCGCCCGATGCGTGCCATTCGAATCGAGGCCGAGACGCTGCGCGCCGCCGCGCTCGCCGCTCCGCGCGAATCGCGCGACGAGATGGCGGCGCCGTCGTACCTCCATCCGAACCCGCTCATCCGCTGGCTGTTCTGGAAGCGGTTGGACGCCGTCGCCGATTTCCTCTCCGAGCGCGGCGCGCGATATGCGTCGGGACTCGACTTCGGATGCGGCATCGGCGTGCAGCTGCCGACGCTGAGCGCGATGACCGATCTCGTGTACGCGACCGATCTGGTCCTGGCGCCGGGACGTCACGTCGCGTACCGCCTTGCCCTCGGGAACGTGACCTTCGTCGAAGCCGATCGCCTGTCGTCGCTCCCGCCGCTCGACTACATCGTCAGCACCGACGTGCTCGAGCACGTTGAGGATGTCGAAGCCGTGGTGCGCCGCTTCGGCGACGCGCTGAAGCCTGGCGGAACGCTCGTTGTCAGCGGCCCGACGGAAAGCGCGCTCTACAAGATCGGGCGCATGGTCGCCGGATTCGCCCGAAAGGGCGGCTATCACCGGACCGACATCTTCCACGTTCACGAAACGATCACCCGCGATCGCGCCCGCTTCGACGTCGTCGCTCATCGCGCGCTGCCGCTGACGCATATCGTCGAGGCGTTCCACATCTACGCGTACGCGCGCACGTAGGGGCGGACCGACGCGTCTACCCCGGTGCCGCGCGCCCGCCCGGGGCCGCGTGTTCGCCCTGGGCGCTGCGCGTCCCCGCGGGGGCCGACAGACGGGTCGGCCCCTACTTCGTCAAGTGCGATCGCGCGAGCGCGAGGTTGTTGCGGGCGAGCGGGAAATCGGGACGCAGCGCCATCGCCCGCTCGCATGCGGCAACGGCCTGCGGATAGCGCTGCATGGCATTTTCCGCGGCACAGATGTTGTTGTACGCCTCCGCGTAGTCGGGCCGCAGGCTCAGCGCCTTCTCGCTCGCGTCGATGCACTCCTGGTATCGCCCGAGGCGGTACGCCGTGAGGCTGATTTCGATCCATCGCTCGGGCGTGTCCGGCGTCGTTGCCGCCGCCGCTGGGGCGTGAGGCTGCCGTGGGCGCGACTGCAGCTCCGCCAGAAGCTGCTGCGCTTCGGCATGGCCAGGGCTCAACTCGAGCGCGCGACGCGCGAAGGCGATCGCTTCGTCGACGCGGCCCACCGAGCCGAGCCAGCGCGCGTAGTAGTAATAGCTGACCGGATTGCCTGGGTCGTACTGCTGCGCCGCGCGAAAGTGCCGCTCGGCTTCGGCGGCGTCTCCGAGCGCGCCTTTCAGCACGCCGATGTTCACGTGCAGGTACGCATACTGTGGCGCGTACTGGAGCGCGCGGGTGAAGTACTGATCCGCGACGTCGTACCGCCCTTTTGCCATCTGGATGACGCCGTACGTCATCAATCCGCGGCCGTTCTGCGGACTCTTCTCGGTCACGTCGAGCCACAGCGACTCTTCGGTGCGCCAGACGATGTTTCGTCGATGCGTGCCATATGCGTGCGCCGCCAGGACGACGAGGCACGCCGTCATCAGAATGGCGGCCGGCTTCAACCGAACCCGAACTCCCGCGACCGCGACGACTGTATCCTTCCGATTGAACGCGGCCAGCGCGATCGCCCACGAGGCGGCGAGCGTCAGTCCGACGAACGGAAAGAACACGCGATGATCGTTCATCACCTCCGCAAACGGCACGATGCTCGACGTCGGCACCAAGGCGCCGAGGAACCAGAAGATGCCGAAGGCAATCGGACGCGTCTCGCTCCGGCGCCAGGCCGTGACCCCGAGCCACAGCAGCGCGCCGACGAACACGAGGCCGATGACGACGCGATCGTCGAATGGATTGGCGAACGGCGACCAGTCGGTGTCGGCGCTCAGATTGACCGGCAGGACGAACGTATAGACGTAGTGAAGGATGACGAACGGCTGCGTCCAGAGATAGGCCCACCGCGACGCGCCGCCCGGCGTAAACGTGGTCGCCAGCCGCAGGCCGCCGACGAGGATCGCCATGCACGCGACGAGCACCGGCCACGTGTCGGCGACGAGCCGGGCGATATTTCGAGGCTGGAACAGCTCGCCCATGGTCAGCTCGCGCTCGAACAGCGCGACGTACAGCATGATGAGCGGCGCGGCGATGACGCCCTGTTCCTTGGCGCACACCGCGAGGGCGGCGGGAATCGCGTACAAGCCCCACCGGCGCGCGACGCCCTTGCTCGTGAACATGAGCAGCGAGACGACGACGCCCAGCGTCGAAAGAATTTCCGATCGCGCGATGATGTAATTCACCGTCTCGGCGTTCGCCGCGTGCAGCGCGTACCACGTGGCAGCGAACAGCGCAATCCACCGGTTCCAGGCGTGTGGTCGCGCGCGATCCATCAGCCGCCGGTAGAGCACCAGCATCGCGGCGCACTGCAGCGCGAACAGCGCGAAGCTGGTCGCATGAAACGCCCGCGGGTCGAGGCCGCCGGCCATCCAGTAATCCAGCGCGAGCGTCGTCGTCAGCAGCGGGCGGTAGCTCTGGTTCGCCGGCAGCGAGCTGAACGTCTTCGGATCGACGAAGAAGCGCGGGATGTTGTGAACGTCGCGGATGAAGTGGTTGTTGCGGATCGTGTGGTCGTCGTCGAAATGGAAGTCGTTATGAAAGTGGTCCGCGTACGTGGCGACGAGCGCCGCGAGCGCCAGACCGCACGCGACCGCGTACGCCCGTCTGCTCATCGCCAGCTGTTCGGCAGGTTTCGATCGATTTCGATGTCCGACCGCCGGCTCGGCTCGCGCGGCCCGACGCGCCGCGCCCAATCGGCCATCCGCTGCAGCCCGTCCGGCAGCGACCATTTCGCCTTGTAGCCGAACACGCGCGCAACCTTGGCATGATCGGCGACGGCGTGCAGCACTTCCTTCCGCGCCTCGACGTGGTCGATCGCCGGCGGCTTTCCCATCGCCCGGGCAACCATGACCGCCAGCTCGTTGACGCTCGTCGCTTCGTCGGCGCCGACGTTGAAGACGTCGTCGTAGGCGGCAGGCACGTCGATCGCGCGCGCAATCAGCGGAGCCACGTCGCCAATGTAGCTGAAGCCGCGCGACTGCATCCCGTCGCCGAAAATCGTCATCCGTTCGCCGCGCATCAGCTGATTCATGAAGATGCCGATGACGTTGCGATAACGGTCGCCGAGGTGCTGTCGCTCGCCGTAGACGTTGTGCGGCCGGAAGATGACGTAGCGCAGCCCGAACATGCGCCGCGCCGCCCGCAGATCGAGCTCGACCGCGAATTTCGCGACGCCGTACGGATCCTCGGGCTCCGGCGTGAGCTCTTCGTGCATCGGTGTCTGGCCGGCGCCGTACACCGCGATCGAGCTGGTGAAGACGAAGCACGCCACTTCCGCTTTCACCGCCTCGTTCAGGACGTTCATCGAGCCGACGACGTTGTTGGTGTAGTTGAACCGGCGAATGAAATGGCTGAGACCTTCGGCCGCGTAGGCGGCCAGGTGGAAGACGTGCGTGATGCGATGCTCCGCGAAGATCCGCGGAACGAGCGTGGCGTCGGCGACCGATCCTTCGTAGAAGATCGTGCCCTTCGGCAGATTATCGGTAAATCCTCCGGAAAGATCGTCGAGCCCGACGACTTCGTTTCCGCGTCCGAGAAGGTGCTCGACGACGTGCGATCCAATGAAGCCGGCGGCGCCGGTCACGAGGATGGCCATCAGCGCGTATCGGGCTTATCCGCCGGCGCGCCCGTGCCGTAACAGCGCGAACTGTTTCTGCCGCATCGATCGCTCGCGTACGTGCGAGAAGGGCGCGGCGCCAGTCATCCAGCGCGCCACCTGCCACAGGGTCGCCGTCGTCAGCCGTCCGACCATGATCGAGTAGTAGAGCGCGGCCGGAAGCGAGCCGTGATGTTTGCGGAAGTAAGAGAGATGGCTGCGAAAGTGGACGAAAGTCTTGTCCTTCATGAACGGCCGCGCGGCGGCGCCGAGGTGGATCATCGATGCGCCCGGCCAGAACCGAACCTTCCATCCCGCCGTCCATGCGCGACGGCACCAGTCGATGTCCTCGTCGTAAATGAAGAACCGCTCATCGAGCGGGCCGATCTCGTCGAGACATCTGCGTCGCACCAGCAGAAAGCTGCCGCAGACCCAGTCGACGTCGCGCTCGGTGTCGACCGCCGCAGGTGACGCATCTTCAGGGTTATGTCGGAGGCCGACCAAAGACAGTAATTCACGCCATGGTCTGGGGAAACGATACGCCGAGGGCTGCCGCGACCGCGCCGCGTCGGCGTTGCAGTGCAGGATCCCGAGCGCGCCGACGTCCTGATGAGCGTCCATGTAGCGGACGGCAGCCGTCAGCGCGTCACCTGTCTGAACGGTATCGTTGTTCAGCAGCACGACGTAGCGTCCAGTCGCGCGCGCGATGCCCTGATTGTTCGCCACGCTGAACCCGAGGTTGCGCGGGTTCGCGATGAAGGTCATCGAGGGAAACCGTTTGGGCAGCTCGCGCGCGCTGTCGTCGCGCGTCGTGCCGTTGTCGACGACGATCAGCTCGTAGCGGATGCCCCGCGTGTGTTCCTGGATCGACGCCAGCGCAGCCGCGGTCGTCTCGCACGCATTCCAATTCACGAGGATGACCGAGAGATCGGGGAGGATGCGAAGAATTATACGTGAGGTGCCCGAGCTCGGCCGTTCATCGTGGTATCGCCCTTGCTCAGAACGGCGTCGTTCTTTCCGCCCACGTGACGTCCGAGAAGGAGGAGGCCGCAAATGGCGAACGACAGCGATCGGAATCAGAACGAAGAGGCAATCCCGGGCACGAAGGATGAGGAGATGAGGGGTCGCGCCGAAGACGAGAGCGAAGACGATTTCGAGGACGTTGAAGAGGTCGAGGCAGACGAACACGAAGTGGACGAAGAGTGAAGCGACACGATCGACCTGACCACGACGTCGACGTCGACACGCCCGAGGCCCAGGCGACGGGCGAGGTCGCCAGCGAAGGCGGCTCGTCCGGCGACGTGGAAGTCGGCGTCGACGAACAGCCCGGCCGCGGCAGCGAGGCGACCGAAACGCGGCGCCCGAGCGAACGGCGCCCGACCGAGGTCGTCCGCGACGAAACGGGCGAGGGACGGCGCAGTCCGTAGCGTTCGTCATGTACCGCGCCGTCATCTTCGACGTCGACGGAACGCTCGTCGACAGCAACGACGCCCACGCGTGGGCGTGGATTCAGGCGCTCGCCGAAGGCGGCCGGCACGTCGATTTTGCGCGCGTCCGGCCGCTCATCGGCAAAGGTGGCGACAAGCTCCTGCCCGAGCTTGCAGGCATTTCCATCGAATCGCCGGAGGGCCAGGCGATCGGCGACGCCCGCCGGCGCATTCTCCAGCGCGACTTCATCCCTCGCATCAACGCGACACGCGGCGCACAGCAGCTGCTGGAATGGATGCGCGACGAGCGGCTGACGCTCGTCGTGGCGAGCTCTGCGGAAACATCCGAGGTCCGGGATCTGCTGCGGATCGCCGGCGCCGTCCGTTTCTTCGACGCGACGACGTCGTCCGACGAGGCCGATCGATCGAAGCCCGATCCCGATATCGTGCACGCGGCGCTCGAGCGCACCGGGTGCCGCGCGAGCGAGGCGATCATGATCGGCGACACGCCGTACGACATCGAAGCGGCCGACCGCGCGGGCATCGGCACGATCGCGCTTCGGTGCGGCGGATGGTGGTCAGACGGCGATCTGTCGCGCGCCGTCGCGATATATGCCGATCCCGCCGATCTGCTGAACCACTACGACGTCTCGCCTTTCAAACGTCCACTGCCCGTACGTTCGGCATAACGGGTGACGCGCGCCAGGTCGATGCCCTTCGATTTCCGCAGCTCGCCCCACAAGTCGCCGACCTTCGTCAGTCGACCCGGCACCGATTCGATGGTGAAGTCTTCGCGTTCGAGCCCCTCGTCTATCTCCCGCCACGACAACGGCGTGGAGACGCCGGCGTAGTCGCTCGCGCGCGCGCTGTAGGCGGCGGCGAGCGTCTTTCCCAGAACGTTCTGCATGAAGTCGACGTACACGCGTTTGCCGCGGGCGCGGACGCTGCGCTCGACGGTCGCGACCTTCGGATGTTTCTGCGCGACGACCGTCGCGACGATCTGGCAGAACAGCAGGCCGGCGTCGTAAGGCGTCCCGGCGGGGAGCGGGACGTACACGTGCAGCCCGGATGCGCCCGACGTCTTCGGCACGCCGAGCGCGCCAAGCGTTTCGAGCTCGTCGTGGACCCAGCGGGCCACGTCGAGGACGCGCGCGAACGGCACGCCTTCGGACGGGTCGAGATCGAGCGCGACGTAGTCGGCGAACTGCGCATGCTGGACGCGCGAGAACCACGGGTCCTGCGAGATGGCGGCGAGTTGCGCGGTGTAGAGGAGGGTTTTCAGCGTGCCGCCGATGATCTGCGGACGACGTTCGGCGACGCTGACGACTTCGGTTCGAACTCCTGCCGGAACGTCCTCCACGCGGTGCTGATAGAACCATTTGCCCGTGACGCCGTTCGGATATCGCTTCATCACGAGCGGGCGATCGGCCACGGCCGGAAGAATGAACGGAGCGACGCGGACGTAGTAGCGGAACAGATCGCCTTTGGTCAGCTTGCCCGCCGGCCAGAAGACCTTGTGAAGATTGGTGACGGTGAACCGATCGCCGTCGGGCAGCGTGAGGACGCCGTCGCGGCGAGAGCCTTCGATCGCGTTCAGCTCATCGATGAGGTGATCGAGTCCGGGTTCGGGGTTCCGGGTTCCGGGTTCGCGGTTCTTGGTTCGCGGTTCTTGGTTCTTGGTTCCGGGTTCGGAGTTCGAACCCCGAACCCCAGAACCCCGAACCCGGAACCCCGAACTGCGAACCCGAAGGTGTTCCTCCCGCCGTACCTCTGTCGGCTTCTTGTCGTCGCGCAATCCGAGGTAGACCGGGTGCCGCAGCCTGCCGTCGGCGGTCCATTCGGTGAATTTGATTTGCGCGACCAGCTCGGGTCGCACCCAATGTGCGCGCTCGTTCGTTTTCGGCCGCCCGCGAAACGGACATTCTTTCGTTTCGCGCGGCTTCAGGAGCTTCATCACGCGGGCGAGCTCTTTTTCGTTGAAGCCCGTTCCCGTGTGACCGACGTAGATCAGATTTCCGTTCTCGTCGTACACGCCGAGCAGCAGCGCGCCGAAGCACGTCCGCGTCTGCCGAGGCTCGGTCCACCCGCCGATGACGAACTCCTGCTCGTGGACGATTTTCAGCTTACGCCAGTCCGGCGTCCGCTTGCCCGACTTGTATTGAGAATCGGCGCGCTTGGCGATGAGGCCTTCCCAGCCGTGGTCGAGCGCCTCTTTGTAGAGCGCGCGGCCGTCGCCGCGCTCCATTGCGCTGATACGCAGCAGCGGTGAGCCGGTCCGGCCGAACAGCCGTTCGAGAATCGCGCGCCGTTCGACGAGCGGCAGGTCGCGCAGGTCGCTGCGGCCGCGAACGAGCACGTCGAACGCGATGAACGCCACGTTGTCCGACGGCGCCGCCGAGGCGACGTGAATCCGTCCCTGGAGCTGCTGGAATCCGGTCGGCTCGCCTTTGCTGTCGAGCGCCACGATTTCGCCGTCGAGTACGACCGGCTCTTTCAGCTTGCGCGCCCACTTCTGGAGCGCCGACGTGATTTCGGGGAACTGATGCGTCTTCTCGTTGCCGAGGCGCGACCGGAGCGTAACCCCGCGCTTCGCATCGATTTCGGCGATGGCGCGGATGCCGTCGTATTTGGGTTCGTAGATGAGCGCAGGGTCGTCGAGCGGCGCGTCCATCAGCGACGCGAGCATGGGCTGGATCATTCAGCTTTCAGCTTACAGCCATCGGTAGCGCGAGGCTTTCAGCCGAGCGTCGGCTCGCGTGGCGGCGTCGGCTCGCGTGGCGGCGTCGGCTCGCGTGGCGGCGTCGGCTCGCGTGGCGGCGTCGGCTCGCCTGAAAGGCTCGCCCTACCGTACCGGCCGGTGTTCATGCGGCGTGGCGGGATCGTTTCTTCGTGCCGTTCTTCCCGGCGGCGCGCTTCGGGCGATGGGCGGCGTGGCTGCGCGGTTCGGCGGCAGAGCGCTGGCCGCGGCCTCCCTGTTCGAGGCTGCGGCGGAGGCGCTCCATCAAGTCGACGACTTCGGCCTGGCGCGGTTCGGCCATCGGCTCGAGGGTCACTTCCTTGCCTTTGACCTTGCTCTGGATGATCCGCATCAGGTTCTCGCGGTACTGGTCGGTGTATTTCGACGGATCCCATTCGGCCGCGAGGCTGTTGACGAGCGCCTTCGCCATGTCGAGCTCCGCCTTGCGCACGCCGTCGCTCGCCGGAAAGTCGAACTGGCCGACGTCGACGAGCTCGTCGGCGAATCGCATCACGGTCAGGACAATCGCGTTCTCGATCACTTCGACGGCCGCAAGATGCTGCGAATCGCGGAGGATGAACTTGGAGATGCCGATGCGCCCCGATTCCCGGATCGCATCACGGAGGAGCGCGTAGGCGCGTTCGCCGCCCTTTGCCGGCACGAGATAGTACGGGGTTTCGAAAAATCGATCGTCGATCTCCTCGGCCTTGACGAAGTCGACGATGTCGATCGTGCGCGTCTTTTCGAGCGCGGCGGTCTGAAAGTCCTCCTTCGACATCACGACGAAGTGGCCCTTCTGATATTCGAACCCCTTGACCAGATCCTCCCAGGCCACCGGCTTGCCGTCGCGCACGCACATGCGCTCGAACTTCACAGGCGACTTGTCTTTCGCGTGCAGCATGCGGAACTTCGGCCGGTGATCGCGAACCGCCGTATGCAGTTCGATTGGGATGTTCACCAGCCCGAACGAGATCGATCCCTTCCAAAGCGGTCGCGCCATACTTGCCCTTCGTACTTCTGACTTCGACTCCTGACTTCCTGCTTCTTACTTCCGACTTTTCAATTCTCTCTCGGCCTCAATCCAGTCGTTGAAGTGCTGGCCGTGCCCGCCGCCGCGTTCGAGAAATCGGTGGTAGGCGCGCGTGCGGATGTCGTTTTCGCTCGGAGCCCCTTCGGTTTGTTCCGGCGCGTTGCCCATGTCGGCGGCTTCCGCGGCCGCTTCCTGCACCGAAGTAGAGGTCGCCGATCGAACACGGGCTCGCCGCGGCTTCAGCGCCTCGGGCGCCACGCTGGCGGTGTCGTCTGTGTGCGTGTCGGTTCGTGACGAGGGTCGTTTGGCCATTCCGCGTTCTCCGCAATCAAAGCGACTCAACCGCCCGCAGCGGCCGTCGCGAAATCATTCGATTGTAGGTCCGTTCCCCACGGAAAACCGGACCCTTCTGCACAACGTTAGCCACGTTCAATGATGAGCTTCGCAATTCCGACCAACGGAATGCGTACCCAGTCCGGGCGATTGTTCAGCTCGTACGCGAGCTCGTACAGCGCTTTGTCGAGCGTGAACGCACGCAGCAGCAGCGCGAACGCGTCGTCGGGCGGCGCGATCGGCGAGTCGCCGATCGTGTCGCGGTAGCCCTGCAGGAACGCGTCGACGGTCCAATGCCTCCACGTTTCGGCCCAGCGTTCGAGCCAGGCATACGCGTCGGGCGCGTGCACGGTGAACGCGAACAGCGCCGCATAGGCCGCGTAGCTGTACGACCGCACCATGCCCGCGACATCTTTGAGCGGCGATTGTTTCGCGCGCCGCTCCGCGATCGATCGCGCGGGTTCACCTTCGAAATCGAGGATCACGAAGTCCTCTTCGGTCCGCAGGACCTGGCCGAGGTGGTAATCGCCGTGAACGCGGATGCGCCAACCGCCGCCTTCGAGCGGGCGCAGATCGTCGAACCGCTTCAGCAACGCGTCGCGCGATGCGAGCACTGCCTCGGCATACGGACGCGACGCGTCGTTCAGGGTCTGGAGCCGCTGCTCGAGCATCGTCAGCGACGAAACCGCGTGCTCGCGCATGTCGTCGGCAACGGTTCGAAGCGCCGGGCGGTCGAGCGGCTCGGGCGCGAACCCGTCGCCCGGAGCGTGCGCGAGCGTCAGGTGCAGCTCCGCCGTCCGCCGGCCGAGCGTTGTCGCGCTCGACAGATACCAGTGTTGAAGCGCAGCGAAGAACGGCGGCGGCGCCTGCCGGTCCTCCGCCTCCTGCCTCTCCCGCGTTTCCAGCCTTTCCCGCCCGTCCGGCGAATCAGATCGCTTGACCCGCGCCGATACGCGTTCGTAGTACCGCCGCAGTTCGTCGATCGTGAACTCCCATCCCGATCCCTGATGCTTGATCGCCGCCTGGACGACGGCGAGCGTGCCCGGTTCCACGCCCGGACGCAGGTACTCGAGCGCTCCGGCGAGCGGCGGCGTCCGCACGAACCGCTGTTCCGTCAACACACGGCCGATCTCGAGCTCGGGATTCGGCGTCGGCTCGATGCGGCGGAACAGTTTCAGCACGAATCCGTCGTTCGCGAACGCAATGCTGTTGCTCTGTTCGGCGCTTCCGCGCGTCCATCGACCGGACGCCTGCGACTGCGTCGCGGGGGGCGTTAGGAGCGCGAGCCCGTGAACGCTCCCTTTCGCAGTCGCCGTTTCTTCGCCGCGCGCGATCATCGTCAGCAGTCGATCGCACACGTCATCGTCGTACAGACCGTCGACGATGGCGCCCTTGCGCGCGCCGGTGATGCGCGCGAGAACCGAGGATGCCGACTGCAGCGCGCGCTCGCCGTCATCGGAGATGAGCGCGAGCGGAACGAAGTAGCTGTCGCTCCAGCCGTCCGCGTACGTAAGAGAGACGATGGTGAGGAACGCCGGCTCCGATCCACGCCGGACTGGCACCCAGTCGGAGAAACGCGCGTGCCGGATCTCCCGCGACTTCGACCCGAACCAGCGCTGGCGCTGGATGAACGGCGCCAGCGCTTCCCGCTCGAGCACCGTCCGCGTGCCGCTGTCGAGCATGTTCTGCCAATCGGTGCCCACGAGCAGCCGGGGCAGCGAGTCGCGGATCAACGCGTTGGGATCGGACGGCGCCGTCGCGCGCGGCGAGGTCTGCAGCGGCTCGTGCTGCAGCGTGAACCAGTACGACGCGTAGCCGTTGAGCGAGAGGAAGTACGGCTGGTCGCCGATGCGCGGGAATTCGGTGAGGCCGCCCATCTCGATCGGAATCAGCCCGCTGAAGGACCGCAGATCCAGCTCCGCCGGCTGCACGGTGCGGGAAAGATTGACGACGATGAGAATGGTTTCTTTGTCGTCGCGCCGCAGGTAGGCGAGCACCTTGCGGTTCGGGCACGAGACGAAATCAATCGACCCGCGTCCGAACACGCGGTGCTGCCTGCGCGTCGCAATGAGGCGTTTCATCCAGTTCAGGAGCGAGAACGGATATCGCTCCTGCGCTTCGACGTTGATCGCCTGATAGCCGTACACAGGATCCTGAATCGGCGGCGCGTACAGCCGCGCGGGATCGGCGCGGGAGAAGCCGGCATTGCGATCCGGGCTCCACTGCATCGGCGTCCGGACGCCGTTGCGATCGCCGAGATAGATGTTGTCGCCCATCCCGATCTCGTCGCCGTAATAGATGATCGGCGTCCCCGGCAGCGAACAGAGCAGCGTGTTCATCAGCTCGATGCGCCGGCGGCTGTTCTCCATCAGCGGCGCGAGACGCCGCCGGATCCCGAGGTTCAACCGCGCCTGCGGATCAGAGGCGTATACCGAGTACATGTAATCGCGCTCTTCGTCGGTCACCATCTCGAGCGTCAGCTCGTCGTGATTGCGCAGGAACAGCGCCCACTGGCTGTTGTCGGGAATGTCCGGCGTCTGGTTGAGGATCTCGGTGAGCGCGTGGCGGTCCTCCTGCCGCAGCGCCATGAACATGCGCGGCATCAGCGGGAAGTGGAAGGCCATGTGGCATTCGTCGCCGTCGCCGAAGTAGGGGCGCACGTCGGAGGGCCACTGGTTCGCTTCGGCCAGCAGCATCCGGTTGCGGTAGGCCGCGTCGAGCTCCCGCCGCATCCGCTTCAGCACCGCGTGCGTCTCGGGCAGGTTCTCGTTGTTCGTTCCCTCGCGGACGCACAAGTACGGAACCGCGTCGAGACGCAGCGCGTCGACTCCGAGATCGAGCCAGAACTTCATCACGTCGATCACGGCGTCGACGACGGCCGGATTGTTGTGATTGAGGTCGGGCTGGTGCGAGAAGAACCGATGCCAGTAGTACTGCTGCGCGGCGTCGTCCCACGCCCAGTTCGACTTTTCCGTGTCGAGGAAGATGATCCGCGTTTCGGGGAACTTCTTGTCGGTGTCGCTCCAGACGTAGAACTCGCGCTCCGGCGATCCCTTCGGCGCGCGACGCGCCCGCTGAAACCAGGGATGCTCGTCGGAGGTGTGGTTGACGACGAGCTCGATGAGCACCTTGACGTGGCGATCGTGCGCGGCGCGGACGAACGCCTCGAAGTCGCGCAGCGTGCCGTAGCTCGGATGCACGTCCCGATAGTCGGCGATGTCGTAGCCGTCGTCCTTCAGCGGCGAGGGGAAAAAGGGGAGCAGCCAGAGGCAGGTGATCCCGAGGCTCTGCAGGTAGTCGAGCTTCTGCGTCAGCCCGTGAAAGTCGCCGCTGCCGTCGTTGTTCGAGTCGAAGAACGATTTGACGTGCGCCTGGTAGATGACGGCGTCCTTGTACCAGAGAGGATCGTCCTGCGCGGCCGACGGTGCCGGCGTGACGGCGTCGACTGGAACCGTCAGGTTCGGGATTTCGGTAGCCACAGGATGTGCCCTTGACGGATCTCGGGATCGAAGCGGACGTAATTGCGCCCGCGGTGCCACGTGTACTCGACGTCGTCGATGAGGTCGCGGACGACGAACGAATCGAGATCGACGGGAACGTCGACGAAGCCGTGCTGCATGTGACGCGGATCGAGGCTCACGACGACGAGGACGCGGTCGTCGCCGTTGCTCTTGCTGAAGGCGATGATTTCAGGGTTGTCGGCGTCGTGAAACCGCAGCGTGCGATCGAATTGCAGCGCGCGGTGACGGTGCCGCGCGGCGTTGACGCGGCAGATCAGCTCCGCCATCGCGCCGGCGCGCGACCAGTCCCGCTTCTTGTACTGATACTTCTCAGAGTCGGCGTATTCCTCCGACCCCGGCTTGAGCGCGCGCGACTCGCACAGCTCGAACCCGCTGTAAATGCCATAGCTCGCGCCGAGCGTCGCCGCGAGAATCAGACGCGCCTGGAACGCGGGACAGCCGCCGTGCTGCAGATAGGCGTGCAGGATGTCCGGCGTGTTCGCGAACAGGTTCGGCCGCAGGTACTCGCGTACTTCGCCCTGCGTGAGCTCGGTGAAGTAGTCGACGAGCTCGGATTTCGAGTTTCGCCAGGTGAAGTACGTATACGACTGCGTGAAGCCGGCTTTCGCCAGGTACCGCATCAACGCCGGCCGCGTGAAGGCTTCCGACAGGAAAACGACGTCGGGGTGCTGCGCGTGCACGAGATCGATCATCCATTCCCAGAAGCCGAAGGTCTTCGTGTGCGGATTGTCGACGCGGAAGATGCGAACGCCGCGCTCGACCCAGAACAGCGTGACGTCGAGCAGTGCCTGCCAGAGCGCCTGCCATTCTTCGCTCTCGAAGTCGAATGGATAGATGTCCTGGTACTTCTTCGGCGGATTCTCGGCGTATTTGATCGTGCCGTCCGGCCGATGCTTGAACCATTCCGGATGCTCTTTCACCCACGGATGATCCGGCGAGCACTGCCAGGCGAGATCCAGCGCGACTTCCATGCCGAGCCGTTCGGCTTCCTGCCTGAACGCGACGAAGTCGTCGATAGTGCCGAGTCCGGGTTCGACGGCCGTATGTCCGCCCGCGTTCGATCCGATAGCCCAGGGGCTGCCGGGATCGTCCTGGGCGGCGGTCAGCGAGTTGTTGGGACCTTTCCGGAAGCTGGTTCCAATCGGATGAATGGGCGCCAGGTACACGACGTCGAACCCGAGATCGGCGATCCGCGGCAGCTCCGCGCACGCTTCGGCGAAGGTGCCGCTTCGACCAGGATCCGGACCGGCCGATCGCGGGAACATCTCGTACCAGGCGCCGAAGCGCGCGCGCTCGCGATCGACCCAGACGCGCCTGGATGGCGACGTCGTCGCGCGCGAGCGGTCCGCGTACCGTGCCATCAGCGTCGCGAGCTCGCCGTCCATCCCGCTCGCCACGCGCTCTTCGATGGGCGTCGACTCGGTGAGCGCATCGGCCCATTCGAGCAGCCGGTTCGCGTCGGGCTGCGTCGATCCGATCTGTTCCGCGCGTGCGGCCGCCTCGCGAACGAGAATCGATCCTTCGAGCAACTCCAGCGACACGTCCTGACCCGCCGCCGCCTTCACCTGCACGTCGCGCCGCCATGTGAGGAATCGATCGACCCACGCGACGATCGCGTACTCGTGCCATCCCGGCTCGCAGACGTCGAAGTTCGCCGTCCATTCGTCGGTGCCCGGCGCGCCGAGCGTCATCGGCGTCTCGCGCCACTGGGTGCTTTCCGCCGGGATTTGGGATTTGGGATTCGGGATTTGATCGGGATTCGGGATGTGTGAGGAATCGTTTTCGAATCCCGAATCCCGAATCCCGAATCCCGGAGCGTGCCGATCGCGCAATACCGCCGTCACCACGTCGTGGCCGTCTGCGAACACCTGCGCGAATACCTCGACGGTCTCGCCGACGGTGCGCTTGATCGGGAAACGGCCCGCGTCGATCTCGGGCCGGATGCGCTCGATGACGGCGCGGCGGGCATGCGCCTCGTCGATTTCGGCGGGCGGCGCACGACGAACGACGACTGCCTCGCTGGGCCGCGCCATGACTAGCTCTCGACAATGGCCGGTTCGGTCGCCGCCTGCCGCTCGTCGTCGAGCGTCCGGCGTCGATCGCGGATCGGCGGAATGATTCTGAACACGACGATGGATCGCCCCTGCAGCGGATACCGGATTCCCGGCTTGAACGCACGATCCGGTGAATGAGGCTCGTAGGTGTCGATGACGCGCCGCCATTGCTGATCCGCGTCGAGCGACGGCAGCGTGAACGGCACCTTGTCGCTATGCGCGTTCAGGAGAACGAGCAGCGTGTCGCTGATGACCGCATCGCCGCGCTCGTTCACTTCCTCGATCGCGCTGCCGTTGAGCAGCATGCCGAGCGACCGCACGAAGTCGGCGTTCCACGCCTGGTCGGTCATCTCGCGGCCGTCCGGAGCAAGCCACGCGAGGTCTTTCACTTCGCCGCCGCGAATGCTGCGTCCCTGGAAGTACTTCCGGCGGCGCAGCGCCGGCTGGCTGTGGCGGAAGTGCACGAGCTTGATCGTGAAGTTGAGCAGCGCGCGCTTGTCGGCGTCGAGGTTCCAGTCGATCCACGTGATCTCGTTGTCCTGGCAATAGGCGTTGTTGTTCCCCTGCTGCGTACGCCCCATCTCGTCGCCGTGGCTGATCATCGGGACGCCCTGCGACAACATCAGCGTCGCCAGGAAATTGCGCTTTTGCCGCTCGCGCAGCGACTTGACGTCCGCATCGTCGGTCGGGCCTTCCGCGCCGTTGTTGCAGCTCAGGTTGTTGTTCTCGCCGTCCTTGTTGTCTTCGAGGTTCGCGTCGTTGTGCTTCTGGCTGTAGGTGACGAGATCGTTCAGCGTGAACCCGTCGTGCGCCGTGATGAAGTTGATGCTCGCATAGGGCTGGCGGCCGCTGCGCGCGTACAGGTCGTTGCTGCCGGCGAGCCGCGTCGCCAGCTCCGACACGGTGCCGCCGTCGCCGCGCCAGAAGCGCCGCACCGAATCGCGATACTTGCCGTTCCATTCCGTCCAGAGCACGGGGAAGTTGCCGACCTGATAGCCGCCCTCGCCGAGATCCCACGGCTCGGCGATGAGCTTCACCTGCGACAGCACCGGATCCTGGTGGATGATGTCGAAGAACGCGCCCAGCCGATCGACGTCGAAGAGCTCGCGCGCCAACGCGCTCGCGAGGTCGAACCGGAATCCATCGACATGCATCTCGAGGACCCAGTACCGCAGGCTGTCCATGATCAGCTGCAGCACCTGCGGGCTCTGCATGTTGAGCGTGTTGCCGCAGCCGGTGAAATCCATGTAGTAGCGGCGGTTGTCGGCGCCGAGCCTGTAGTACGAGGCGTTGTCGATTCCCTTGAGCGACAACGTCGGGCCCATGTGGTTCCCCTCGGCCGTGTGGTTGTACACGACGTCGAGAATCACTTCGAGGCCGGCCGCGTGAAGCGTCCGCACCATCCGCTTGAACTCGCGGACCGCGCCGGCGGGCGTCCGTGACGCGGCGAAACGCCGCTCCGGCGCGAAATAGCCGTAGCTGTTGTAGCCCCAGTAGTTCGTCAGCCCTTTTTGTTCGAGATAGCGATCGCGCGCGTGGTGGTGCACCGGCATCAGCTCGACGGCCGTCACGCCGAGCTTCTTGAGATGTTCGAGCGCCGGCTCGGTCGTGAGCGCCTCGTACGTGCCCCGCAGATGGTCTGGAATGTTGGGATGGCGGATCGAGAAGCCGCGCACGTGCATCTCGTAGATGACGGTGTTGTGCCACGGCGTCCGGGGCGGACGATCGTCGCCCCAGGTAAATGCGGGGTCGACGACGGCAGCGAGCGGCGCGTACTCGGCGTTGTCGCGATCGTCGAATGAGAGATCGTCGCGTGGATCGCCGACCACGTAGCCGAACATCTGGTCGGCCCATCGAACTGTACGCGCCACTGATTTGGCGTATGGATCCATGACAACTTTGTTGGGGTTGAAACGGTGTCCCTTCGTCGGTTCGTAGGGTCCGTAAACGCGATAACCGTAGAGCTGGTTAGGCCGCGCGTCGGGCAGAAAGGCGTGCCACACCTGATCGGTGTGCTCGGTCAGCTCGATGCGTTCGCGCTCTTTAATCGCATCCGGCGCATCGAACAAACAGAGTTCGACTGTGGTCGCGTAAGCGGAGAAGAGCGCGAAGTTCACCCCGACGCCGGTCCAGGTGGCGCCGAGAGGATAGGGATCGCCCGGCCACGCGCGCATGGCGCATGGCCGAGGTTCAATGACTATGCCAGCTATCAGCTATCAGGTTTCCAGCTACCAGTTTCCCGATCAGATGACAGCTGATAGCCGACAGCTGAGGGCTACGTCGAATAGCGATCGTTGAACCATGGCTCGGCGGAGTTCGAGTAGCCGCGTACTTCCCAGAATCCCTTTTTGTCGGCGGCAAGGAATTCGATCTTGCGAATCCACTTCGCGCCTTTCCACGCGTACAGCTTCGGAGTGATCATCCGGCACGGGCCGCCGTGCTCGGGTGGAAGCGGTTTGCCTTCCCACGTGTGTACGAGCAGCACGTCGTCTTCGATCGCGCGCGCGAGCGGAAGGTTCGTCGTGTACGGAATGAACGTGCCGGGCATGAAATCGTAGCCGGTACACAGTACGTATTTCACTTCCTCTTTGGGAATCGCAAGCTCGGCGATCGTCTTGAATCGCACCCCGCGCCAGTGATTCTCGTAGCGGCTCCACGTCGTCACGCAGTGAAAGTCGCTGACGTCCTCGGCCTGCGGCAGCGCGAGGAATTGATCCCAGGTGAGCGTGAACGGATTGTCGACGAGGCCGCCGACGTCGAGCTTCCACTCTGCCGTCGGCACGTGCGGCTGCTCTCCGAGATCGAGGACGGGCCAGTTCTTCACCTCGTGCTGACCGACTGGCAGCTTCGGCATCCCATGCTGATTCGGCGCGCCGCTGCCTTTCGGCTGCATGCCCGCGAACTTCACGTTCACCGCGCCCTTGTCGATTTTGATCTGACGCTGAATGTAGCGGCGACGCCGCTCGACCAGATTGTTCATTTTCCTATTTTGTGCGCGGGGCCCCACATTTATCAGGGCGCCTGGGGGCCCCTAGGCGCTCTCGCTCGCGCGTTGCGCTCGCTCGGGCTCAAGGCTGTCACGCACCTGTCGCCGCTCGCTTATGCTCGCGGCGACGGCTGCCGTGCCTTGACCAATTCGTGGCCGCTCACCGCGTCAACGTTCCAACGATCACTGATGCAGGACGCAGCAGCTCGTCGCCGATCGTGTAGCCTTCTTTCACGACGGCGAGGACGATGCCATCCTTCGACGCGTCGTCGACAGGCGCGGTGGCGATCGCTTCGTGGTGAACGGCATCGAAGGGGTGGCCGAGCGCCGGGACGCGCATGACGCCGAAGCTTTCCAGCTTGGCGAGAAACTGATCGTGAACGAGCTGGACGCCGCGCAGCAGCGGCGACGCTGACTCCTCGCCGGCCGCCGCAATCGCGCGGTCGAGGTTGTCGACCACGTCGAGCAACTCGATCAGCACCGATCGCTTCCCACGTTCGACCTCGCGCGCCACGTCTCGCCGGATGCGCGTCCTGGCCTGCTCGAAATCGTCGACGACGCGTCGCCGCTCGGTCAATGCGTTCTGCAACTGTGCGGTCGTGTCGGCGAGCCGCCGCTCCAGGTCTTCGACGTAGGTCGGCTTCAGCGCGACGCGCTCGGTCGTATCCGCGGATGAGTCGCCCGAATCCGCCCGCGCCCACCAGCGCTTGTCGATAACGCGAATTTCGGATGCCTTTTCTGCCACGGGCTCATTTTATCGGTACGTCACTTGCGATGAAATCGCGTATGGCCCAGGAGCATACGCACGACCCGAAGGATGGTCCGCTCGACGGCAGCACGAGCGGGACGATTGGCGGCGGCGGACCCGAAACCGGAGGGCCGACGGAGCGGCCGAAGGCGCCCGATATGCCGCCGGCGCACCCTGAAGATGCGGCGAGCGGCCGGCGCGCGCCCGACGCGATCGGCGCGACCGTCGATCGCGACGAACTAAAGCCGGGCCCAAGCGACGTTTCACGGCGCTGACGCGCGTCGGCGGCGCGTGTCCTGCCGAACGTCAGGCGATGCGCTGCGGAGCGGGCTGCGGCGGGTCGAACAGGTTGCCGAGAAAGTCGGCGGCGCCCGGCCCGCCCGGCACGTGGATGTGGCCGCGGCGGTTCGCCTTGTCGCGATACATGCGGTGATCGGCGTCTGCGAGCAGCGTCTCGTACGTGGTGCCGTCGTGCGGGAAGACCGATGCGCCCGCGCTGGCGGCGAGCCGCAGCCGCTTGCCGGCGCGAACCTCGAGCTGAATTTCGGCGATCTTGCTCTGCAGCTCGCGCCGCTTCGCGTCCGCGGCTTCCCGCGTGCAGTCGGCCAGCACCACGATGAATTCATCGCCGGCGTAGCGCACGCACAGGTCGTAGGGGCGCAGCGCGCCCTGAAGCGCGATTGCGACCTGCCGGAGCGCGTGGTCGCCGACGTTGTGGCCGTACGTGTCGTTGATCGCCTTGAAGCCGTCGACGTCCATCACGATCAGCGCGACTTCGGTCTTGAGCCGCTCGGCGCGCGCGAGCTCGCGCGACAGGTGCACGAACATCGATCGGCGGTTCGGCAGTCCGGTCAGCGGGTCGGTGAGCGAATCTTCCTGCGTCTGCTCGAACACGATTGAGTTGTGGATGACCGCGCCGGCCTGCTCGGCGATGCGCTCGAGCAGGCGTCGATGATCCTCGGTGTAGTGGTTCGAGTCGACGTGGTAGAGCGCGAGGCTGCCGATGAGCCCGTCGTTGAAATGCAGCGGGCACACGAGAGCCGATTTCAGTGAGAGCTCGCTCGAAAACGCCGCCGCTTCGAACGTGACGCGAGGATCGGCGTTGACGAGCGTGCGGCGGTTGCGCGCCACCCATCCCGACAGGCCGTAGCCGGCCTTCAACGTCACGTTCAACAGCTTCGGCGCGTCGACGCCGGCCGCAAAGCGGCACTTGAGCGAATCCGATTCCTGGTTGTACAGGAATAGCGCGCAACCCGACCAGGGGACGATTTTCGAGATCTTTGACGAGATCAGCGCCATCGTGTCCGCCACGCCGAGGCTGGTGCCCATCGCCTGCGCAATCTCGTACAGCGCGTAGATCTCGCGATGTGCCAGCGCGATATTCTCGAATGCATTCGCGCCGCTCGCCGGAATCAGTCCGACGGCAGTCGATCCGCCGATCGCGTCCGGCGGCTCGGCATTGGTCGTCGGCTGCTCCTGGATGCCGAGCTCCGCGACGAGCGCCGGCAGGTGCTCGATGAACAGCGGGACCAGCTTCGGGTCGAGCGCGCGTCCCGTCTCGTGCCGCAGCAGACCGACGGCGCTGTCGTGTGTCAACGCTTTGTGGTACGGCCGCTCGGTCGTCACCGCGTCGTAGTAGTCGACGATCGTCAGGATGCGTGCGCCGATAGGAATGCTCTCGCCCGTCAGCCCCTGCGGATACCCCTTGCCGTCCCATCGCTCGTGATGGCTCAGGATGATCGGCGCGACAGGATACGGGAACGGTACCGCCGCGATGATCTCGGCGCCTACCTGCGGGTGAATGCGGATCTTCTGGAATTCCTCCTGCGTCAGCGGACCCGGCTTCGACAGAATATGTTCCGGTACGGCGAGCTTGCCGATGTCGTGGAGCAGCGCCGCCGTCTTGACGCCTTGAATCTCCGATTCGGTAAGGCCCGCGACGCGCGCCAGGCCGGCGGCGTACACCTGCACGCGCCGGATGTGCATCTGCGCGGTTTGATCCTTGGCGTCAATCGCGCGCGCCAGCGCTTCGATCGTGGCGAGGTGCAGATCGGACGTCTGCTGCACGTGGCGCTGCTCGTCTTCGATCCGCCCCATATATACCTTGTAGGTTCGGAACGTGAGATAGACGGGCGCAAACGTGAAGGGGAGCCAGAACCCTGCGTGCACGAGGAACCACGCGGCGACCGCCGCCGTGCCGGCGCCGACGAAGTAGCTCGGCGCGCTCCACAGGAAGTTGTTGTGCCACGTCGACCACAGCCGCTCCCGCGTCGTCAGCGCGACGGCGGCGGCGACCAGACCGGTGTTGAACAGGAAGTACACCGTGGCCGCCGCGACCAGCGGGCGCGCCATGCCGGACAACGTCGCCGCCGCGTCGCCGGCGCCGAACACGTTGAAGGCGAGGCCGGCGGCCTGCACGGTGATCACGAGCGACGCGATGTTGAACAGAATTCGGTGCGGCGGGTTTCTGTCCTTCGAGTTGAAGTTCGATTGACACACCGCGCTGCCCGCCGCGATGAGCATTGTCTCGTGCGGACCGAGCAGCAGCAGCGAGGCGAAGTCAACCGCGTACGACACCGACATCGTCGAACCGCTCGCGGTGAGCGGCAGCGACACCTTCAGCGACGCGGAGAGCGACGAGAGCACGAGCAGCGCCGCGAAGAGCAGCGGCTGGCCGAAATGAATGTGGGGAAGACCGGCGAAGAACAGCACCGTGCCGAGGGCGACAACGGCGACGACGTACGCACGGGCTGCCGGCGGCAGGTGCTTCATCAATGCACCCGGGGTCCTGTCGGCACCCAGTGGTCGCCCCAATCTTCCTTGAGCACCGACCAGAGCACCTGGTCGACGTACTCGCCGCCGTACCGCAGCGACCGGCGGAGGATGCCTTCCTGCACGGCTCCGAGCTTGCGCAGCGCGCCGTTGGCGCGGCCGTTCTGCAGCAACACGCGCGCTTCGATTCGATGGACGCCAACCGAACCGAACGCAAACGATCCGACCAGCCGCACCGCGTCCAGGAACACGCCGCTCCCCCGTGACGAGGGCGCGACGGTGCATTCCCATTCGGCCGCCTCGAATGCGGGATCGAGTTGGCGCATCTGTACGAGTCCGACGACGGCGCGCGTTGTCGCGAGCGCGATGACGTATGTGAACGCCGTCCCGTTGGCGCGATCGCGGACGGCGCGTTCGATGAGTTGCTGGATGGTGAGATCCGTTGGCGGCTCGTCGAGACCAAAGCGCGTCGCATCTGCCATCGACAGCAGATCGACCAGAGGTCCCAGGTCGTGGGTCGTCGGCTCGCGCAGCACGACGCTCCGGCCCGCGAGGACCGGCAATTCGGCGCGCCAGTTCGACGTACTAATCAAGGTGTTATCGCTTCCCATGACGCGTTCGGGCAGTGAGCGACACGACTGCCGTATCGCACGTCAGCAGCAACTCTAGCGCCAAGCTGAGCGTTATCCGTTAAACTGTTATTATTGAATCAGATAGATATCGCTCGCCCGATCGAATCATGCCGTCATCGTGTTCGTATATATGACAATAACGTCATTGTACAAGCGGCGTTTGCCGGTGTAGGTGCTTAGTTTCAAATGAGTTGGCGGCGCGCTGCTCCGATTCGGCACAACATGTCCCGCTGTAGTACACGAAATCTGAAACACAGTCGTCCGCACGAATTGCAGCGGCGGGCATAACGGTCAGGTGGACGATCCCGCGGTCAGGCCCTCGCTCGCTGACGCTTTACATCATTTCTTATCGGCGGCCTGCGCTCGCTGGGGCTGCGAGACGCGTGAACGCTGCGATCGCCCGGTCAGCGCGCGGCGACGCGCTCGGTGGTGGGATACGTGGCGCCGATGCAGTGCCAGGCTACGAATGCAGCAGGCGGCGACGGAATGGGAGGCGGTACTTCCACCTCCCGAATAATCCGCGATGTTCGAAACGGCGATTACCTCATCGTGCGCGGCTCGTATGGATCCGCCTGCGCATCGGGCTGGCCGGGAGCCGGGTCGCCTCGGCGTCCGGGGTGCGCGTCGCCAGTGCCGACCGGCGTGCGCGGACCGAGCGTCGCCTTGCCGCGGCGGATTTCCTTCACCAAGTACGGCACCCAAAGCGCAACCATGAGCACGATTGCGACGAGGATGCCGAGGCCGAGCTCGGACATAGACACCTCCGCCACAACAAGTGGCAACGCTCGTGCCGCACTCCGGCCCTCCGCCTACCGCGACTATAATTCGCGCACGTGATCTTCACGACGTCCGCGTACTACATCCTGCTCATCCCAACCGCCATACTGTTCAGGATCGTCGGTCCGCAGGTGCGGCCGTGGATCTGCGTCGCATCCGGCGCGCTGTTCTTCATTTACTTTTCGGTAACCGAGGTCGGCGGCTGGCTCGGTGCGGCATGCATCCTTATCTTCCTGTGGGAAGCCGTTATCAGCCGCCTCTACTCCCCCCGATCCGCATGGTGCCTCGTCGGCGTCGCGGCGAGCCTGTGCATTCTCGGCATCTTCAAGTACTGGAACTTCACGACGGGACTGCTGTCGGCGCCGTTCAGTCGGAATTCGCTCGTGTGGCGCGGCGCGTTTCTCCCGCTCGGCGTGTCGTTCTTCACGTTCGAGTTCATTCACTACGCCGTCGATCGGTATTACGGCCGCGTCGAGCGCGGCACGCTCGGCCAGTATCTCGCGTTCATCTTCTTTTTTCCGACGCTCGTGGCCGGGCCGATCAAGCGGTTTCAGTACTTCGGTCCCGGCGTAGAGCAGCCGAGCACAGACTGGCCCGCCGACTGGAACCGCGGCATCACACGCATCCTCGTCGGCCTCGCGAAGAAGTTCGCGGTCGCCGATCTCCTGACGAGCGTCACCGACCATCTGAACCGCGCCGACATCGCGGCGGCGAGCCGCGGCGCACTCATCGTGTGGATCCTGGCGTACGCGTGGAAGATCTATTTCGACTTCTCGGCGTACTCGGATATCGCAATTGGATCGGCGCGGCTCTTCGGCATCCGGATTCCGGAGAACTTCGATTGGCCTTACGCGCGGACGAACATCACGGAGTTCTGGCGGCGGTGGCATCGATCGCTCTGGCGATGGCTCGTCGACTACGTGTTCGTGCCGCTCGGCGGCTCGCGCGGATCGCGTCTGTCCGTGTACGTGAACCTGCTGTCGGTAATGCTGATCAGCGGCCTGTGGCACGGCGCGGGATTGAACTTCATCGCGTGGGGCGCGTGGCATGGCTCGCTGCTCGTCATCCATCGGCTGTGGACCGACTGGCGTCCGCTGCACGAAGACCGGACGCCGACGTTCGTCGGCCTGGCGGCGTCGTGGGGCGTGACGTTCGCGGCCGTGACGCTCGGATGGGCGCTGTTCGCGATGGATCTGCCGACGGCGCTCTTCTATTACCGCCGCCTGATTCTCGGATGACGCTGATGAATCGACTCGCGTGGATCAAGAGCCTCGCCGACTATCTCGGCGGCGCCGAAGACCTGCCGCCCGCCGGCCTGTCGCTGCCGGCATCGTCGTCGTGGTGGGGACTCTGGTGGGGTGCGCTGACGATCGTCATCGTGCTGTTCTGCGGTCAGGCGTCGAAGTTCATCTACATCGATTTCTGAGCCGTGCGGATACGAGCCATCTTCGTCCAGTTGATGGTGTGGGCGGGCGCGCTTGGGCTCCTCAACGTGGCGATCGTGCGGCTGACCGCCAACTCACTGCCGCGGCAGGTGCTGCGCGCGATCGCGGAATCGGCGAACGTCACCGATCTCTTCGTCGGCAACTCGGTCATGGTTGCCGCGCTCGATCGCGCCGGATTCGAAGCCGCGCGTCCCGGCACGCGCGCGCTCAACGTCGCGGTCGGTTCCACCTCACCGGTCGAACACGATCTGTTCGTCCATCGAGCGCTGCGCCTTGCCCCACAGCGCGTGTATTACGCGTTTTTCGACAGTCAGCTGACGCGGCCCGTCCCGAGCCGATGGAGGGACCTCTCCGGCACGCGTGCGATGGTCTACTACGTGGATCGCGAGCGGGCAATCCGGCTGATGGGCCGCGATGGTCCGTCTGCCTGGCAGGTTCGCCTGACGTCGTGGCTGCCGATGGTGGTCGAGCGCGCCACGCTGTGGGCCGCAGTCGAACGCGCGCGCAGGAAGCTCGCCGGTTTCGGAGCGCCGCCGCCAGAGATCGGACGGTTCGGCCGTACCGCCGACTTCGCCGGACTCGAGGACGATCCGGACGTGTTTCGCCAATACTGCGCCGACGTGGTGGCGCATCGGGCGCCGCTTCTGGCGGCCGTCAGGGATCTGTTCGAGACCGTGCGGGACGCGCGCGCAGAATTGATCGTCATCGAGGCGCCGATGACGTCGAGCCACCGCCGCCGCTTCTACGACACGCCCGAATGGGAGGCGTATCGCGCGTACGTGCGATCCGAAACCGAACGGTTCGGCGGTCGATTCGTGGATGCGTCGGACTGGATGGTGGACGCCGCGTTCGAGGACGCCGTGCACCTGAGCGCCGCCGGCGCGACGACATTCACGACGCGGCTTGCTCTTCGACTCGCTCGGTCTTGAGCGGGTCGGCGGACAATCTCCGGACTACGGAATGACGGTGAACTTGGCCTGTCCGACGGTCGGCTTGGCCCATCCAAGCAGCGATCCGCTCAGCGGGCGCATGCGCGCGCTGACGCGGACGTAATAGTCGCGCGTCGGATCCAGCTTCGACGTCTGGTAGAGCGGCACGCGGCTCCAGCGCATCAGCCACGTCTTGACTTCGGATTCGTCGTCGGTCACGAGAACTTCTTCGACGCGGCCGTCGACGGTGCGCGACAGCGTATGGCGGCGCGTGAGGTTATCGTACAGATCGCTCGTCGTGACGACGACGGTCGCGATCGTGCGATCGAGCCATGCAGTGCCCACGGTCCGCAGCTCGAGTTCATACGTGAATGTTGTCCGCAGACCGCTGCCGATCGCCTGTCGGATTGCGTCGGTATACGCATCGGTGAGCTCGAACGAGACGACGACTCTGTCGTCGTGCAGGATTGGCGTGACGCGCAGCGTCTCAGCCGCCTCGACCGTGGCTGCGGCCGCCAGAAGCGCCATCATCGCGAACACCCGCCGGACTCGCATCTTTCCCATCATTCTAGTACCGAATCGCCAGCCCCATGGTGGCGCGCCAGTAGGATAGCCGTTCCGTGTCGACGCTCACGCCGCGCGTCTGACCGCTGCGGACGACGTTGCGGAAGCGCCTCACGTCCCAGCAGACGCCGATCCGGTCGGTGACGAACCCGATCGCGCCGCCGCCGATATCGTACGCCAGGAAACTGTCGGCAATCGGCAGGACGCCAAAGTAGTCGAGGGCGTTCACGCGCATGAGGCCGAGACCGCCGACGACATACGGACGCAGCGTGTACTCCGTCAGGTGACGGGGCACAGCCAGCACGAAATTTCCCATCAGCGTCGTCACGCTGCTCTCGAGGACCAGGTGGCGATCGCCGCTCTGGAAAAAACCCGGTCCTCGCGCGAGGTCGATGTCGATGCCGACAACGTCGCCCAGGATCGCGTTCGTGACGCCGATCATGCCGTGGTGCTTTTCGACCGCGTCATCGAGGTTGACGAGAGTGGTGCGGCCGCCGAACGTGAAGCCGACGAACGGACGGATCTGCCAATCGGCGGCGCCGGCCGGTCGGCCGAGCGCGAGCACCGCGAGCGCGAGCACCGCGCGCAATCCGCGCCGCTCGGTCATCGCGTGAAGAGTCCCACGAACAACTTTGCGAACGGCGAGACGAGCACGTCGCCGGCCGCGAGCGGCAGCGGGTTGACGAGGCCGTCGCTGTTCGCGAGCAGGATCAGCGTCAGCGCGCGGCGCGGCAGCATCACCGTCATCGAAGACGAGGCGTTGTCGCCCAGGCCGAACTGCCACACGATCGGCTCGCCGTTATAGTTCTGCACGAACCATCCCAGACCGTGGGGCAGCAGCTGACCGCTGGCGGTGGTCGGATTGCTCCACGCCAGAGCGATCGTCTCCGGTCGCAGCAGCCGGCGGCGCTTCAGCTCCACGTCGAATTTTGCCAGGTCGCGCGTCGTCGCAATCAGTCCGGCGGCCGCGGTGAGCGTCGTCGCCGCGTAGCGCGACGGCGACGGACGCCGCTGCGCGTTGACGGCGTACGGCGTCGCGAGTCGATCGAGCTTGCTCGCGTAGGCCTGCGGCGACGCGTCTGGTCCGGGCACCGCGTCAATCATATTGAGCTGATCGAGCAAACCAGCCATCGAGGTGCGGAACGATTCACCGGTGCACGTCGACACCGCCTCCGCGAGCGGCGCGAGACGATCCGGACGGTAGAGGAATTGCGGAGCGTCGGCGGCGCCGGTCGTGTGCGTGAGCAGCTGCCGAATCGTCGCGTCGCCGGCGCGGCCGTCGAGCGACAGACGTCCTTGCTCGACGCAGCGCAGGACCAGGGTGGCCGTGAGCGTTTGCGTCAAGCCGTCGACGTGATACAGCGTATCGGTCCGCGTCGCGACCAGACGCTCGACGTTCGAGTAGCCGAAAGGGCGCTCCCACGTGATGTCGTTGGCGCCGACAATCGCCGCAGTGAGACCGGGAATGCCAACCTGCGCCCGCAGCGAATCGAGGTAATCGCCGAACCGATCGAGCACGAGGTCTTGCGCGTGCACGGGCAGGCGTAGACAGAGGGTTGCGGCGGCGATTGAGGCCAGTGCAAGTTTGCGCATCGAATGTGGCAGGGCCTGTCGGGGAGCGGCAACCATGATACCGGAGATCGCGATCCGAGTCATTCGATGCCGATTCAGTACGCCGTTGACATACACTCTGGCCGATCGATGCCCGTGAACGCGTTCCTGGCTGCTGGCAGCGCGGCGGCGATCGCCGTCGGATCCCTGACGCTTCCGCCGCCGCAGGGGCCGCTGAGGGTCGGACGCACGCAATGGATCGTGACCGACCCGGACCGGACGGATCCGTTCGACGCGCCGCATCAACGGCAAATCGAAATCGTCGCGTGGTATCCCGCCGGCGCCGGTGCGCGCGCGACGCCTGCACCGTACCTGCTCGACGGCCTCGATGAAGTGCGGAATTTTGCGAGCCTGTTGGAAACGCCGCGCTCTTCGATGACGTGGCGATGCTTGCGACACACACGCAAAAGGATGCACCGCCTCGACCGGGACGCGACCGATTGCCGTTGCTGTTGTTCTCCCATGGCTACACGAGCGTGCCCTCATCTGCGACGGTGCTCCTCGAGGATCTGGCGAGCCGCGGATACGTCGTGCTCAGCATCGTGCATCCGTATGAAGCGACCGCAGCGACCGTCGCCGGGGGAACCGTCGTCAGCATGCTCGACAGCGGTGGAAGGTTCCGGCAGCCAATCCAGGACGTGTTCTCTGAGTGGACGACGGAGGACGCGGTCGTGAATCAGGTGACGAGCGCCTCGAACGACGCTGAGCGCATCCGTCTGCTTCGGGAGTATCTCAGCGGTCTCGGTCAAACGCACGTGGCGCTGCGGCGATGGGTGGACGATGCGCGCGCGGTCATCGCGCGCCTGGCGAATCCGCCGCGCGACACCGCGATCGAACGCGTGATCGCGCGCGCCGACGTGCGCCGGTTCGGCGCGTTCGGTCATTCCATGGGCGGGGTGATGGCCGCCGAGCTGTGCCTGACGGAAAAGCGCTGCGCGGCGGTCCTGAACCTCGATGGCAGTCCTCAGTACGGCTCGATGATCGACACGTCGCTCGGGCGTCCGCTGCTGATGACGTACTCGGCCCGTCGTGGAAGACTCGGCGCGAGCGACGTCATCTACAGGCGCGCCGCCTCGCGGTACTACCGTGTCGACGTCGCCGACACGCTGCACCTGGATTTCACCGACATGGCGCTGTGGCCCGCGCTCCGCGACCGGAAAGCCACCGGCGCCCTTCCCGCGGAGCAGGCGATAGCGGTGACGCGAACGATCGTCCGCGAGTTTTTCGATCAGGAATTGCGGGGACGGCGCTCGAAGCTACTGAACGATGAGCGCCGCCTGGCGGGCGTCGAGGTCAAACGCCCACTGAACGACAGCAACCGCAGACACCGCTGAGAAACTCAAGCGCCGCGATCTCCGCGTGCTGCCGGGCTGTTTTGGCCGGTTCGAAAATCGTGTAAGGCGATCTCCGGTTTCGGATAGTACGTAAGCGTAATAAACCGAGCCGCGACGCGCTTGGTACTGGACGCCGACGGCCGATCAGATGTTACGTCGGATCCACATGATCCCGGCTGAAGCGGGATGCCGCGTGAAGTCGATCAGGGCCGAACGCTGCTCGAGACTGTTGCAAACGTCTCTGGAAGTAAGGATGGGGTGGGTGACGGGTTTCGAACTCGATAAACGCGTTTTTTCCAAGTTGGTGATGCCGCGCGACTTCTGTTGTTAAGCATCTTGTCACCAAGAGGTTGGCGGCTTCGAGTCTCCTCTCGCGTCCGCTCGAATGCTCTGATTTCGACCTCCGTCGTTATGACATCATTTTGGAAACGGCGGAGACGTCTCCTCTCCCTTCTGGCTGGTGATGCGACAATAGACGCGGGAGCTTGCGATGACGCCGTTGACCAGAATCACGCTCGACCCTGATGTGATGGGCGGCAAGCCGTGCATCCGCGGTCTGCGCAACACAGTCGGGACGATCGTCGGCCTTGTCGCGGCTGGCCGGAGCATTTCCGAGATCCTCGCGGCGTATCCCTACCTGGAAGAGGCAGACATCCGCGAAGCGCTGTCCTACGCCGCGTGGCGCGTCGAAGAGACCGAAGTCCCGATCAACAAGTGATTAAGCTGGTCGTCGACGTCAGCCTGCCGCCGGCGTGGGTTGACGTGTTCGTCACGTACGGGTGGCCGGCCGTTCACTGGACGAGCGTCGGAAACCCGCGCGCAACGGACCGCGTCGTCATGACGTGGGCGCGCGAACACGTCCATGTGGTGCTCACGCACGACCTGGACTTCGGCACGTTACTCGCGCTGACGCGAGCGAGCGGCCCGAGTGTCATTCAGGTCCGCAGCCAGGACGTGCTTGCTGAGCATCTCGAACAATCGTGATCACCACGATTCGCCGGTATGAATCCCAACTGCAAGAAGGGGCGCTCGTAACAGTGGATGAATCGCGCGGCAAAGTACGCCTATTGCCGATCGGTCCGCTGAACAACTGATAGCTCAATCTAGAGTAGCGATCGCGTGTGCGGGCTTGTGATCCAACAATCGAAGTGCGCGGTTTAGTTACGCCCCGACCAGAATCACGGACGGTCTCGTCGCGCTACCGCGTTCAAATCAGGCCGGGCGGTTTGGCGCGAGGGTCGCCGTGTCTGCGGCTCTCGGCTCCGTTCGACTGCTTCCGCCGAGTGCTGGTCAGGGTCATCGGATTGTTCGCCGTACGAACCGTGAACAGCGCCATACGGCGAACAGATACCCTGGAGTCACGATCCAAAGAAATCCGACGATCGGAAGGACTACTCTCCCCACATTCCGAATGGCGCGTTGATGATTCCGAATACCACAACGACTGCAATGGCAATTGGGATGATCGACTTCCAAAATGAGAGAGCAAACCGGACACGCCCGGTGTCGTCTGGAATAAGCGGCTCGCCTCTATCGATCATCGACAGCGGACCCGCAGTAACCCACCAACTGACGCGGAAGTGGACACTTTCGCCGTCGGCGACGAACTTTGAAGCGCCCTTGCGCAGGAACGCCTGGCGTAACGCGGGCAACGAAGATCCAAAGTGGTGCGCCCGGCGATTAAATGAGTCGTGCGCCAGCGTAATGGTGCCATCATAAGAAAGTGGAAATGGTATTGTGCGTTTCTTCGACGAAGTCTCTACAGCCCCCAGGCGCGCACAAGGCTCGCGCCGTGACGCATCTTCCCAACGACAAGAAAGGACGAATCTATCGAAGCACCTGTTCCGCGCGGACGTCGATCGGCCAGACCCGCAGTGGCGATCGCGGTTGCGATCGGGCAATTCCCTCGGCGGATTCAAGGACCTACCTGATTGCCTCGCGCCGTCTGGAGTGGCTAAACTGACGATGAGGTAAAGCGGCCCAGCCCAGGACGTTAAGACCGGCAAGCGGTATGGCATGGCCAGTTCGAGCGCCTATCGCAACAGTCGTCCATCGCGGAGACAGTTCCTTCTGCATGACCGTGCGAACCCTAACAACATCCGCCGTTGAATCGTCGACTTCGTGCAGCTCTCCTGTCTTCAAGGAGCTGATCAGACATCTGCGGCGCAGTCGCGCCCGCCTGCGGAAGCTGTGGCTTCACCGCATTCTCGACGGTCAATACCTCACGGCGATGACCGCAGAGGAAATCTGTGCCGAAACCACCTCCCTGTATGACAGTTACCTCGAGGTCCTGGCGACGGGCGACATCGAAGCGCTCGAAGGATACGCGCGCAATCTCTCGGAGCGCATCATTCCGCGCGGCGTGCAGACCCGGGAGGTCGTCGGCATCGTGCTGCTGCTGCGCGATGTACTCGCGCGAGAGCTGTTCAGCAAGTACGGCGAAGATAGCGTCATGCTGACCCGAGTGCTGGACGCATACGAGCCCGCCGCGAATCGGATCGCCACTACCGTCAGTGTCGGGTTCGTCCAGGAGCGTGAACGAACGATTCGCAGGCAGCAGGAGGCAATCCGCGAGCTCACTGCCCGCAGACAGGCAGAACAGGCCCTGCGCGCACTGAACCAGCGGCTAGAAGAGGAGGCAAGGCGAATTGCGCACGCCCTTCACGATGAGGTAGGACAGCTGATGGTCTCAGTCTACCTCGCGCTGGACACGCTGCTCGCCCAGCTCCAACCCGACGCTCGCGAACAGCTGACCGAGATTCGCGCGCTGCTCGGGGAAGTCGAGGCACAGCTACGACGACTCTCTCATGAGCTCCGCCCGACCATCCTGGATGATCTGGGACTGAAACCTGCCATCGAATTCCTCGCAGACGGAATTTCGAAACGGACGGGCCGTTCAGTGGTTGTGACCGCCTCAATCGGCAGGCGTCTTCCCGGCCCCGTCGAAACTGCGGTGTACCGGATCGTGCAAGAGGCACTGACGAATATGATCAAGCACGCGCAAGCCACCCAGGCCGTTGTCCACCTGGTGCGCCATCCGGACGCACTCGTCTGCTCTATTGCAGACAACGGATGCGGTTTCGATGCGAGAGCGCGATCCGCACACACACATAACCAGGGGCTCGGACTGATCGGCATGAGAGAGCGGGCTGCCAGTCTTGGCGGGACGCTCTCGATCGACTCGAGCCCCGGCAGAGGGACGACACTCAAGGTCGTGGTTCCGCTGAAAGATGTGACATGCCGCCCCGGATACTCCTCGCCGACGACCACGTAATCGTCCGACAAGGCTTCCGAGCCCTTCTGGAACGCGAAGGGCTCGAAGTCGTCGCCGAGGCGGCCAACGGTCATGAGGCGGTCCGGTTGGCCGGCGAACTTCTCCCGGACGTCGCAGTCCTCGACTTTGCGATGCCGCTCCTAAATGGCCTTGACGCGGCCAAGGAAATACGCCGGTGCTCCCCACGGACTCGCACGATACTCTTGACAGTGCACAGCGAGGATCACTACGTCCTCGAAGCGCTGCAAGCGGGGGTCCATGGATATGTTGTGAAGACACAAGCTGCGGCGGATCTCGTGCAGGCAATTCGCGAGATTCGTGGGAACGCGATCTACTTGAGTCCCACCATCTCACGCGCGGTTGTCGAGGCGTACTTCGACAAAGCCACTCCGCCTGGCGATGTGTTGAGCTCACGCGAACGGCAGGTACTTCAACTCGTGGCGGAGGGAAAGACGACGAAGGAGATCGCCGGAGTCCTCGGAGTCAGTATCAAGACAGCTGATAGCCATCGGGCTCGCATCATGCGGAAGCTGGACATTCACGATACTGCCGGCCTGGTCCGCTTCGCGATTCGGCGTGGGCTCATCCACGCGTAATCTCGGGCTTTGCCCTCCGCATCAGGAATCTTTCCTATTCGATTGCAGAGTTCACCTAATTGTTTCTCCGACTCCTCCTCCGTACGATGGGCGCATGAGAAATGGCAACGGAAACGAGCGCGATGTGTGGGTGATGATCGACCACGACGGTCACAGAACCTTATACCAATTGGTCGAAGTGGGAAAAGGAGGCGATGCCTTGCGGCTGGCCCGCGAACTTCATGCGCCGGCTGTCGTTGTTGACATGGCGCTACCCGCCCTCCCGGCGCTCGACGGGATGTCTGAGGGGCGTCGCCGATTAGGGAACTTGAGACTCATTCTGCTGAATGTGCGTCCGGCGACCGGTAATGATGCGAACGGCACCGTTGTCCGACGTATCGTTCGCCAGCCATCCAAACCCGTCCGGATGGCCGCGTCTTCGGACTGATCGGAGTAACGAAGCTCCGTCTCAAACCAACAAGTGCGGAGCGGATCTTCGTTACTAGCGTGGCGGACATCGCCGACGACCATCACGCGTGACGAAGCGGATGGCTCACTTTATTCATTTTGTCCAACAGCGACTCTGGTCCCAAGAACGCGCCCTACTCCAATCGCTGGAACGAGAGGGCGGGCCGATCGATGTGCGGGATGAGAAACCGAGCGTTGCAGCCATTGAGGAATTAGAGTCAAGCGGCCGGTGCGACAAGAACATTCAGCTGCCTTGAACCGACTTGTTAATTGCTACTGATTAATTGCTACTGAATGCCCGGGGCGTCCGATGACGTTCCTCTGCGGGCGGGAGGGAGTGATGAGGTTTCACCGAATTCAGCAGTACGAGCTCATTTATGCAGGTGGGCGATGGTATCGACCGCAGGCATATGGCGACCGGCAGCCAGACGGTACATGGGATGGATGGCTTATCTTTTTCCCGATCGGCGGATGGTCGGCCATCGCTCCTCGGGGCCCGGAGACGACGCAGAGCACGTGGGCGCTGCTGGTAGCCTGGGCGGCTGACCTGACGCTTGCTTACCTTGAAAGTGCCCTTGCTCGGGCGTTGAGACTTGCGCAGCAGCCTCTTCTGATCGACCGACTCGCGGACGCTGAATACGAGGCGCTCGAGGACGCGGAGCGGCTGGAGCGATCGGCCGAGGTCGAGCGCACCGCTGCGGACCTCGACGAGGCCGCCGCGAGTGCAGCCCGCGCCGATGCCAAACGCATCCGGCGACAGCGTCTCGACACGGAGGGTGCGCTGGCGGCGACAGAAGAAGCAGCTGCCAAACGGGAAGCGAACGTACCCGCGCAGGCGGCCCGAGACGCACGCGCGGTTGCTGCCGATGCCGCGCCCCGGCGCCGTTCAGCGCACGCCAAAGCGACGCCACGAACGCACGCAAAGCGACGCGGGGACAAGAAGTACTGGAGCCGGTAGCGACGCTACGGCGCAGCGGTTGACGGCACCTCGAGCAACACGAATCCTTACGGGCTTGAGGATTGAAATCGAACTGTGCCGTCCAAAACGGCGGCTCGAGCCCAAAGCGTTCGGCGTCGGCGTCACCGGTGTCGTGGCGCAGTCGTCCGCATAGCGCACGACGATGACCTCGCCGCGAGCCTGCGCCGCCGCCACCGCTGGACCCAGAGGTCGAACACATAGTGCAGATAGACATTCGCCAGCAGGGGCGATGCACTGCCTTTGCGGCGTGCCGTCTCACTCCATGTCCGCGTTCCGTCCTCCAACACGCCGACGTTGAGCCACTTCTGAATCAATCGCACGCGCCGGTCCGCTATCCGGTGCTCGAGAAATTTCACCAGCCAGCCACGGTCGCGTGTCCGCCCGACTGTTGGGGCCTGCTGAAAAATAAATTGCACACTACGCCGACAAGGCGCAATCGTGTAGTTCCAATCGGGATGCAGCGTATGGCGACGCACGTGAACATCGTGCATCATCTCGTCTTCCACATTGAGGCCCTTCTGATAGGTTCTCGTAACTCCGATTATGCCGCGCTCACAACACGAGCTTTATGATCCACCAGTTGTAGCAGTTCACCTGCTGAACCCGCCATCGGCATAAATCCGATTGTCGGCATGATGGCGGTTATGCCGCGCGCCGAATAACCGTCACACCTTCTGTTCGCACCTGGCAATGCGTGGCGCACCGGCGCGGGCCATCCAGGAGCTCGCCGGACATCGCGATCTGTCGACGACGCAACGGTACATGCACCTGAGTCCTGCAGCGCTCGATGCGGCGGTACGGCTGTTGGACGCCCCGCGAAGTCCTTCAACTCGCGGAGATATTTTGGAGACGGGTGGAGGTACTTTCGCGGACGCCTAATTTTCAGCAGGTTAGATGGGGTGGGTGACGGGTTTCGAACCCGCGACTTCCGGAGCCACAGTCCGGCGCTCTACCCCTGAGCTACACCCACCGTGAACTCTCGAGTGTAGCACTACCGGTCCGGGGAACGGCCACTACGATCGCGCATCCTCCGACGCGGGCGCCTCGTCGTTGCGCACTTCGATCAGTGCCCCGTCTTCGAGCCTCAGGCGCATCAGGTAAATATGGCTGGCGCGCTCGCCCTTTGCTTCATACATCAACTTGTCGGCGCGCTGAATGAGATCGGCGGCGAGACGGCGCGCGATGAAACGCCGTTCGGCCACGCGGCCGAGCGACAGGCAGACGACGCCGACGTCCACGCGCACGGGCTGCGCTGCGAGCCGGCGATCCTCCTGTGACCAGTCGTGGCGCTCGACGGCCTCGCGGAACCGTTCGCCGATCGAGTGCGCGAGGTGGTACTCCTCGAGATCGGGAATGAGGAAGCAGAACTCGTCGCCGCCGAATCGCGCGTGCAGATCCGGATTGCGGCGCTCCTCGTCCATCGCGCGCGCGCCCGGACGGTCCTGCGCCAGCAGGTCGTCGGAGCGCACTTGTTCACGCAGCAACTGCGCCACGCGCTCGATGATCCGATCACCGACCGCGTGGCCGAGCGCGTCGTTGTACCACTTGAACCCGGTGATGTCGACCAATCCCACGGCACACCAGCGTCCGCGCTGCTCGAGCGCCAGAAACGATTCCAGCTGCTCCGTGAAGCGCTCGAAGTTCATCAGCTTGGTCTTCGGATCGCGATGCGATTTGTCGGTGAGGTCGGCGACGAGCGCCTCGAAGTACCGCGAGATGCTGCTGACGGTGGCATCGCGCGCCGACAACTCCGTTTTCACGCGCGCCATCTTGTCGGCGAATCCGGACGACAACGCTTGAATCGCTTCCTGTTTTGATTCCTGCCACAGCCGTTCATGCCGCGTGAATACGGCATCGATCGCCGCGACCAACTCAGCCTCGAGTGTGGATGCAATCCGCAGGTGATCGCGGATCCATGTCTGCAGCTCGCTTCGCGTTTGAGGCTGGTGATGGTCGCCGGTGGCGAGAACCCTGTCGGAGCGCATTATGGTACGCAGCTAGTCCACCTCTACAAATGGCGTACCGCTCTTAGGCGCAGATTTACAGCTGATTGGCGGGGAGATCGAGAGGAACGGTGGATCGGCGAGCGCACCGACCCACCGCGCGCCGTTCCACTTTTGTGGAGCGGGCGATTTACTGACAGCTCGACGAGATCATCTTGACGGAGGTCACCTCGAGTTTAGGCTGATTCGTCTCGCGGGCTCCCCTGGGGTACCGCTGCTCGTCAGTGGTCGCGCCAGAGGTCCCGACCGGCGTCGACGTGCCGGCTGTGGTCGTCGTCGGATTCGGATTCGCCGGCTCGGTCGTCGTCGGCGCCGCCGAGGCAGTGGTGTCGCCGGGTTTGCGGTCCATCGTGCCGGTCCAGTCGGTGCGACCCGTCACTTCGATCTTGTGACCGACGTGCTTGTCGAGATCCGTGCCGCCCTCGAGCTTCCACGTCATGGCGGTGGTGGACGAGGATGTCGAACCGGACGCTGGCGGCGTCGTGGTCGTCGTTCCCGATGTCCCCGTGGTCGTGCTCGGTTTGTTCTCCGCGCGCGCGTTCATGAGCATGAAGTTCCCGTCGGCGCCCTTGGATAAACAGCCCGTCACAGTCACCTCGTGGCCCTTGTCTTTGTCGCCGGTCTTGCCGTACTGCTGATTCGCCGGTGTCTGGGCGGCGAGCGTCACGGCACAGCCGAAGGCTGCCGCGACGCAAAGTCCTGTTACGCTGCGTGTCATATCCGTAGCCTCCCCCTGAAAAAAGTTCACTCCCTATTGGCCCACTTTCTTGCCGAGGTCTTTGATGGCGTCGCCGACCTTCCTGCGCCCTTTGGCAAGTCCCTCCTCGACGCGTCCCGCGGCTTCGTCAGCCTCGCCCTCACTACGCAAATCTTCGTCGCCCCGCAGCTCGCCCGCTTTCTTCTTCACCCCTCCTTTGATGCGATCAGCCTTGCCCCGCATCTCGTCCTTGTTCCACATCAGGTCTCTCCCTCCTTGGTGCGACTCCGCGTGGGGTGCACGAGTCGTTCCTTCGAATACGGCTGGGCGTCCGGCATGACGGGGTCTCAGCGTGATTGGCGCCGGGGCGCGCGTGGGGCGACGCGTCGAAGGCGACGTGGCCGAGTTGCGGCGCGATCGGAGAGGAGCGCGACTGGAGAATTACGCGCTGAGCGCGCGCAAAAGGACGAGCAGGCGGTCGGTCTCCGCGTGAAGCGCCGTCAATGCGTCGGCGGCGCGCTCGAACTGTGCCGTGCTGCCGATCTCCTCGAGCTCTCGCGCGGCGGCGACCACGGCGCTCGCGTCGAAGTTGGCTGCGGCGCCTTTGAGGCCGTGCGCGGCGCGGCGCAGCGACTCCGGTTCCCGCCGTTCGATGGCGCGCGCGATCGCGTCGAGATGCCGCGGTGCATCTTCGACGAACAGCCGGCTGATCTCGGAGAGCAATTGCCGATCGCCGCCGACGCGCGCGAGCACCGGCTCGAGGATCGCGTCGGAAAGTTCGACCGCGGCGGCCGTCCGGCTCGCGGCGAGATCTTCGACGATCGCGCAGAGGCGCTTCGAATCGAGCGGCTTGGTGAGGTAATCGTCCATCCCGGCGGCGAGGCAGCGCTCGCGATCGCCTTTCATCGCGTGCGCGGTCATCGCGATGATCGGCACGCGGTCGCCGGTCTCCTGCTCCGCCTCGCGGATCGCGGCGGTCGCTTCGAAACCGCCCATCTCCGGCATCTGTACGTCCATCAGAATCGCGTCGACCGGCTCGCGGTCGAGCGCGGCGAGCGCCTCGCGGCCGTTGGCGGCGATCGTGACGCGATGCCCGCGCCGCTCGAGGAGGCTCGCCGCCAGACGCTGATTCACGGCGTTGTCCTCGGCCAGGAGCACGTGCAGCCGACGCTCCGGCAATTCGGCGGGGAGCATCGACTGCGGCAGCCGCGGACGCGGCGCCTGCTCGCGCGCGAGCGCGCGGCTCATCGCGCTCAGGAGATCGCGCTGATCGATCGGCTTGGTCAGATGATTCGTGATGCCCATCGACTTGCAGCGCGCCGCTTCGCCGTGCTGCCCCGACGAGCTGAGCATCATGATCGTCGCGCCGCCCAGCTGCGGGTCGGATCGCACGCGGCTCGCGACCTCGAAGCCGTCCATCTCCGGCATGTTCACGTCGAGGAGCACGAGCGAGAACGGCTTGCCGTTCTGGCGCGCTTCGATGAGGGCACGGATAGCGGCCGCGCCGCTGTCGGCGACCGCCGGCCGCATCTTCCACCGCAGCAGCAGATCGTGCAGCACGCGGCGGTTGACGGCGTTGTCGTCGACGATGAGCGCGGCCACGTCGGTCAGGTCGAGCGCCATCAGCTCGGGGCGCGCGTCGGTCAGCCCGAGGTTGACGGTGAAGTGGAACGTGCTGCCTTCGAGCGGGGCGCTGTCCACCCAGATGCGGCCGCCCATCAAATCGACCAGCGTCGTCGAAATCGTGAGGCCCAGACCAGTGCCGCCGAAGCGGCGCGTGGTCGATCCGTCCGCCTGCTTGAACGGTTCGAAAATCGTCTGCAGCTTCTCCCTGGGAATCCCGATCCCGCTGTCGCTGACGAAGTAGTGCAGGGCGATCGCGTTGTCGGATCTGGATTCGACCTGCACCTGCACGAGGATCTGTCCCCGCTCGGTGAACTTGATTGCGTTGCCAATCAGGTTGACGAGCACCTGCCGCAGCCGTCCGGGATCGCCGACGCCGGCGTTCGGCACGTCCGGCAGCACGTGGCAGACCAGCTCGAGTCCCTTCTGTTCGGCGCGCAGCGCGAGCGGCTTCACGAGATCGGCGAGGTGATCGCGGATCGAGAAGGGAATCGATTCGAGCTCCAGCTTGCGCATCTCGATCTTGGAGAAATCGAGGATGTCGTTCAGGATCGCGAGCAGGGCGTCGGCGGAGCTCTTCACCATCGACAGATACTCGCGCTGTTCGGTCGAGAGAGACGTGTCGAGCGCGAGCTCGGTCATGCCGATGATGCCGTTGAGCGGCGTACGAATCTCGTGGCTCACGTTGGCGAGGAACTCGCTCTTGGCGCGGCTGGCCTCTTCGGCGACGCGGGTCGCGGCGGCAAGTTCGGCGGTGCGGTTGCGCACCTTGCGATCGAGATCCTCGGTCATCGCGCGCAGCTCGGTGTTGAGACCCTCACGCTGCACGAGCGCCTGCTCGAGCTGCTGGTAGGAATCCGACAACCGCGTCTGCATCCCGTGCACGTCCTCGATCAGCGTTGCGATTTCCGCAGGCGGCTTCGACGTGAGGCGTGAGGGCGCCGGCGACCCGTGCGCGGAGACGTTGCGGACGATGGTGACGAGCTCCTCCAGCGGACGCGTGACGCCGGCGGCGAAGCCGCGCGCGCCGAGGACGGCGCCGCCGAGTGCCAGCACGACGAGCAGAATCGTGATGGCGTAATAGCCGGTCGACTGCAGCCGCAAATTGAGCAGCGGCTGTTCGACGAACACGCGCCATCCGGCGGCGTTCACGAGCGCTGCCGCGCCAATCCGCGCATCGCCGCTCGAATCCGCGTCGGGGCGGCTGAATCGGAAGACGCCATTGCCCGACTCGCTGGACGCCTGGAGCATCGCGTCGCCGGTCAGCGTCTGCAGTGCGCTGTAGCCGCCGCCGCCGGTCGAGTAGATGACGCGGTCGTGCTGGTCGACGATGGTCACGCGCGCCTGGGGCAGCGTGTTGAAGTCTTCGACGAAGCGTTCGAACTGCGAGAGATCGAGCGATCCGCCAACCACGCCCGCGACCGCTGCGTTGTCGTCGAAGATCGGCATCGCCATCGTGACGATCGGCACGTGCGACAAGCGGCCGAGAATCACGTCCGAGATTGCGAGACGCCGCGTCCGCAGGGCGTCGATGAAGTACTGGCGATCGGAGATCGGCGGCGAGTTGGGCTCGCCGCTCGTCGCGATCTCGTGAACGATTCCGGTGCGATCGGCGCGGAACAGCGTGACGAAGCCGGGATAGAACTGCCGATTCTGGGTGACGAGCCGCTGGCGCTCGTTCGCGTCGAGCTTCGGGCTGCTCAAAGCCGCGCCGAGAGACTGCACGGCCTGGGCGTGCGACGAGACGTACTCGTCGATGTGCTCCCCGAGCGCGGTCACCGCCTCGTGCAGGCGGGCGGCGCCGTCGGCCTCCTGCCGCGCCGCAATCGCCTGGCTGTCGACCGCGGCGAGCAACAGCACCGGCAGCATCGCGACGAGCACGAACGCGTGGAACGCATAGTTGCGCAGGTGCAGGTGTTCGGGGCGCCACCTCGTCGTGACGTCGACCCACGGCGCGATCAGAACGGCGATGAGCTCGGCGACGACGATCGCGACGAGCGCGTTCAGGACCACCTGCAGCGCGATCGGCCAGATGGTCTGGCGCAGGTATCCGACGCCGTAGAGGTCCGGCGCGCCGACCATCGTGATCGCCATGACCGTCCAGACGATGCCGCCTGCGAGCAGCGGCGATTTGCCGCGGCGCGCGAACGCGCCCGCCAGTAGAGCTTCGGCGGGCAGGATGACGACCGCCGCCGCGAATGTCGCTCTTCGTGCGAACCCCAATGCGCCGACGAACGCGGCGACACTGCCGTAGAACGGTCCAAAGAGGATTGCGACCGGCAGCGTGACGATCCGGCCGAGCAGCAGCGGCGCAGCTGTGCCGAACGACAGCGCGTTGACGGCGAATCCGACGCCGCCGCACATCGCTGCGCCGACGAGCCGCCGCAGGGTCACCTTATTCATCGACCGGAATCACACATTGTATACTCGCCATCGACTCATGCAGGTGCTGATCGCGGAAGACGATCGCGTCACCGGAGAAATTCTCGCGCGCACGCTTCAGCGATGGAACTACGAGACGGCCGTCGTGGGCAACGGGACGCAGGCGTGGGAACATCTGCGCACCATCAACGCGCCGACGCTTGCGATCCTTGACTGGATGATGCCCGGCATGGACGGTCCCGACGTTTGCCGCAGGGTCCGCTCGGAGCTGCCGCTGGCGAACATGTACCTGCTGCTCGTCACGGCGCGCGAGAGCCGCGGCGACGTGATTGCCGGCCTCGACGCCGGCGCCGACGACTACATCATCAAGCCGTTCGATCCCGAGGAGCTGAGGGCGCGCGTCGCGGTCGGCGTGCGCGTGCTACGGCTGCAGCAGAAGCTCGCTGAGCGCGTCGCCGAACTGCAGACCGCGCTCTCCAGCGTCAAGCAGCTGCGCGGACTGCTTCCGATCTGCAGCTACTGCAAGCGCATTCGCGGCGACGATCAATATTGGCAGCAGGTCGAAGGGTATATCGCGGAGCATTCCGACGCGCAGTTCAGCCACGGCATCTGCCCGAGCTGCTACGCGACGATCTCGGCGCAGCTCGACGCCGTCTCAAAAAAATTCCCCGACGCGCCACGGTGAGTGCTCCGGCCACGATCTGAGCGCGTCGATCGCCCACGCGTTGCTCTTGTCGGCGTGGCAGCCGGTGCATGCGTTCGGCACCTTCAAGCGTTCGGCCGCGCCGGGAGAGATGAACCGCATCGTGTGGCTGCGGACCATGACGTCGCCGAGCGTCTGCGCGATCGCGCGCCTGTGGCACGCGACGCATTCGACACCGGCATCCGGAGGTCGGCGTTGTTGGTCGTGCCGTGGACGTCGTGGCAGTTGAAGCAGGTCACGCCGCGCAGGTACATGCGGCTCGTCACGAAGTCGTTGCCCTGCATCCGGTTCTTGTGCGCCGTGCCGTCGGCGTAATAGAGGAAATCCTGCCTGCCGAGCTCCGGTTCATCGAGCCGCCAGAAATCGCGAAGATTCGTGGTTGCGGCCACATGGAAACCGACCGGCCAGTCGTAGTGACGTCCCTCGATCGGATCCTTCAGCGGCTGTCGGGCGCGGCGAATCCCGCGAGAAAGACCGCGGCGACACCGAGTTTCGTCAATGCTGGCTGGAAACCTCTGCGACGATCTGGCGCGCGAGGGGAAGGCTGATGCCGCAGTTGGGATCGTCGACCCGGCAGCGCGCGACCGTCAGATCGCAGCCGCACGTGCACGGCTTCGCGTTGAGCTTCTCGAGCGCTTCGGTTCGTTTCGCCGGCGACAGCTTCGAGAGGTCGACGCCCGGGATGTTCAGCGCCTGCGCGCCGTTCTCGAGCTTCAGGCCTTGGGCCTGGTCCACTTCTTCGATGGTCGTGTTGACCGACAGTCCCGCGAGCGCGCGCGTCTCCTCCTCGGTGAGGCGCGCCGCCAGCATGCCGACGTGCTTCTGCACGATGCGTCCGTCGCGATCGATGACGAACGACGTGGGCAGCGCGGCGACGCCGGGGAACAGCTTGTCGAGCTCCGGCGATGCCATCACGATCGGATAGTTCATGGCGTGCTCGGCGACAAAGCGCTTCACCACCTCGACGCCCGCTTCGTCCTGCGAGATGCCTATGACCTGCAGCCAATCGCGGTACTTCGCCTGCAGCGCGATCAAATCCGGAATCTCCGCGCGGCACGGCGGACACCACGTCGCCCAGAAGTTGACGATCGTCACTTTGCCGCGCAGCGACGCCAGCGAGATCTCGCGCCCGTCGATCGTCCTCGCGCTGAAGGACGGTGCGTCGGCCGGATGCCTGAAGAACCGGATCGTCATTCGCTCGCCGGCCGGTTCCGGCGACGAGGCGTCGGCAGCTTCATCGCGAGCGGCCCGTGAGTAGCGTGCGCCGAGCCACACGACCGAGATGGCGAGCAGCGCGACGCCGACGATGCCGACGAGGAACGTGTCGCGAGATCTCATGAACAGATCGCGGCCCTTTCGGGCGCCGCGTCCTACCAGTGTAAGCTGAAGCGGTGCCGATTCAAACCGTGTTTCTCGACGCGGGCGGCGTCCTCGTCAACCCGAACTGGACACGCGTCAGCGACGCGCTCGGCCGCCACGGTGTCCGTGTGGCCGCCGCCGACCTCGCCGCAGCGGAGCCACGCGCGAAAAAGCAGCTCGACACCGGCGCCACCATTCAGGTGACGAACGATCAGCAGCGCGGCTGGACCTACTTCAACCTCGTGCTGAGCGCGTGCGGCATGCCGCGCTCGGCGGCGAACGACGCGGCGCTCGCCGAGCTCCATGCCTATCATCAGACGTCCAACCTGTGGGAATCGGTACCTGACGAAGTGGTCCCCGCATTGACCGCGCTGCGCGGCTTCGGTTACCGCCTCTTCGTCGTGTCGAACGCGAACGGCACGCTGCGACGCGCGTTCGCGCGGCTCGGGCTGTTGGACGCCGTCGATGGGCTCTTCGATTCATGCGACGAGGCCGTCGAGAAACCCGATCCGCGCTTCTTTCACATAGCCCTCGCCCGCACGGGCGCCTCGGCGTCTACCACGATTCACGTCGGCGACCTCTATCACGTCGACGTCGTCGGCGCGCGCGCCGCCGGCATCCAGCCGGTGCTGCTCGACGTGGGCGACTTGTATCCGGACTGCGATTGCCCCCGCGTCCGTTCGCTCGCCGCGCTCGTCGAATTCTTACGGGCGGCCGTGCGTGTCCGCCCGTCACGGGCCGACACGACGGTCGGTCCCTGCAAAGGCACGTAGGAGATCATGATGATGAAGGTCTTGGCGTTCACGCTTGCAACCGCGGCACTCGTCACGGCCGATCAAACCTACCCGGGCCAGCCGACGCAGGCGAAGGTGTGGATCCAGAATCACGGCCGGAGCGAAGTCGTTCCGGTCAGCCTGCAGGAAGCCGCGAGCGATACGCAGCTGAAGGTGCAGGTGAGCGGCACGCCGAACGTGCAGATCGTCAACGGTGTCGACGCGCGCCTCGTGCGGCAGACGTGGCAGTACTCGCGTGTCGTCATCGGATCGGGACAGGATCCGATCGTCGAGTTGAACAAGGCGGGCGCTGACGGCTGGGAGACAACGGGCCTGCAGCTGACCGAGTCGCGCGGCGTCGCGTATGTTCTGAAGAGGCCGAGATGACCCAGGCCGGCCGGCTTCGCCGCGTTCTCGCGGCCGCCGCCATCGTCGTCAGCGCCTGCTCGAGGTCCGAGCCGGCGAAACCCGCCGCGCCGCAGTCGTCGCCGCCGGATTCCTCGACCGGCATCGTCAAGGGACGGGTGCCGCTGCCGACACCCGGCGCCACGATCGTCGTCGTGCTCGAACCGAAAGACGAACGATCGTTTCCACCGCAGAGCGATACGCCGGTGATGGATCAGGTCGGGCTGACGTTCGGCCCGCCGCTGCTCTTCGTGCGAACGGGGCAGCCGGTCGAATTCCGCAACAGCGACGCCACGCTGCACAACGTCCACGTGAGCAACGAGGACACGCGCGAAGGCGCGTTCAACGTCGCGATTCCGACCGACGGCTCGTACACCTACACGTTCGCGCGCGACGGCTTCTACCACGTCGGGTGCGACATCCATCCGGCGATGTCGGCAGAGATCGTGTCGACGACATCGCCGTACGCGACCGTGGCAGATAGTGAAGGCACCTTTGAGCTGCCGGACGTCGAGCCCGGCGCCTACTCATTGACCATCTATGCGAGCGGCACGAAAACGCGGCGCGATGTAGAGGTGAGACGCGGGACGATGACGATCGCGACGTCGCCATGAAGGAGGGATTTGAGATTCGTCGTTCGAATCCCAAATCCCTCGGCATCACGACAGCCTGTCTATCGCTTCAACCAAACGTTGACAGTGACTGATCCTCCGCCCGCCGTCGGCACGCGGAACGTCCCCACCATCACGAAACCCGATGGCGGTGTACCGCCGGCCTCCAGCAGGAGAATCGATCCGACGGGCCAATCGGGTCCGGCCGGTCCCTGTGGTCCGGTCGCGCCGGTCGCACCGGTGGCGCCCGTCGGCCCGATGGGTCCTTGCGGTCCGCCAGCGCCCGTTGCGCCTCGCGCGCCGGCTGGTCCAACGGTTCCTTGCGGTCCAACCGGTCCTTGCTCCCCGGTCGCGCCGGTCGCGCCGGTCGGACCAGTCGCACCCTGTGGCCCTTGATCCCCGGTCGCACCTTGCGCACCCGCCGGTCCGATCGATCCTTCCGGTCCGGTCGCACCGGTCGGACCAACCGCACCCTGCGCGCCCGCCGCACCGGTCGGGCCAACCGCTCCTTGTGCGCCTGTCGCGCCGGTCGGCCCGATCGCACCTTGAGCGCCGGCGGCGCCCGTGGAGCCGCTTGGACCGGCAGCTCCAGCCGGTCCGACGAGATTCTGGAGCTGGGCGACGTCATCGATCAGCACCGCGGCGAACGCGGCGAAGTTGAATGCGTTCGAATCGAATCGAATGGCGCGAATGCCCGGACCATTCAACGTGAAGATTTGGGCCGGCACGTCGGAGAAGCTCGAAATCAGCGCTTCGCCGACAGTCGCTAATTCGTGTCCAATCGCATCGAGCGCGTGCGCGCTCCACTGCGGATGCGTGATGCCGCTCGGACCTGTCAGCAGCAGCGGCCGCGTGAACGTCAGGTGGTCGAGCGCGACGGGGAAGTTCATCGTGTACGACAATGCCTGACCCGCCGACCCGCACTGTGTCAGGACATTTGGCATCGAGGCCGCCTGGGTGGCCTGGCCGTTGTAGGTGGCCGCCGAGTTCACGATGCCCACCGTGGAACCGGGCGTTATGCCGGAGAGTGTGATGCCGAACTGCGCCAGGTACGTCGTGGCGTCGGTGCAGTTCGCGCCGGCCGATATGGAGTCGAAGTTCAGCATGACGGTTCCGGCCGCCAGCCCTTGCGGACCCTGTGGACCTTGCGCGCCGGTTGCGCCGGTCGCGCCAACCGGTCCCTGTCCACCCTGCGGTCCCTGAGGACCAGTCGCGCCAGTCGGACCGATTGATCCCTGAGCGCCTGTTGCGCCGGCCGGTCCCTGTGCACCCGTCGGTCCGGCTGCTCCCTGAGAGCCGGTCGCGCCGGTCGGACCGATCAGTCCCTGCGAGCCCGTCGCGCCAGTCGCACCCTGCGGGCCGGTCGCCCCGGTCGCCCCGATCGCGCCCTGCGGCCCGGTTGCGCCCGTTGGTCCGGTTGCACCCATTGATCCCGTTGCGCCCGTAGCACCCGTCGGTCCTGTGGCGCCTGGCACACCCGTTGGCAACACGACTCTCACGTTGACTGAGTCGCTGCTCTGATGCCCTGAGCCATCCACCGCGGTCACGGTGAACGTGTACGCGCCAACGCTCAACGTCAGCGTGATTGATTGCCCGG
>Ga0209474_10000294_pt1 | contig 57573 bp, 49 predicted proteins | sample GraSoiAngelo_145_FD_185902 | JGI IMG/M metagenome (GOLD analysis project Ga0209474, IMG submission 185902) | Grasslands soil microbial communities from the Angelo Coastal Reserve, California, USA - 14_1009_05_20cm (SPAdes) (version 2) | ecosystem: Environmental > Terrestrial > Soil > Grasslands...
ACTCGGTTACATCCTCGTGGAAATTACGCTGATCCAGCGCTTCGTTCTTTTCCTTGGACACCCCACGTATGCGCTCACAGTCGTCATCTTTCTTATGCTGCTGGCCAGCGGCGCCGGAAGTCTCACTGCGCGACGCCTGGACGTGGGAACACGCGCTCTCAAGCCCATCCTGCTGATCATTGTTATCGCGGTAGTCGTCTATCTGTCGCTTCTGCCCATTATCCTGAGATCGCTGGTGGGCCTGAACTTCGCCGTGAAGCTTCTGGTGAGCGGAGCGCTAATCGTCCCGCTGGGCTTCGTAATGGGCATGCCCTTTCCGACGGGACTGCGATTGCTCGACCAGTCCTCAATTGGGACAACTGGACTCACCGAGTGGGCGTGGGCCATGAATGCATCTGCCAGCGTTCTGGGATCGGTGCTGGCGATGGTGATCGCCCTTCACTTCGGGCTGAACGTTACATTTTTCTGCGGCGCATTGGCCTACACTCTGGCAGGTCTGCTGATTCCAGCCCTATCTCTTCAGCGCGCTTAGAAGTTCAGATTGAGAGAAGTTGCAAACTTTTCACTTTCCCGCGAAATCCCTGGTCGAAGCTGACGAGCTGTAATTCTGCAACCGAGGCGAATGCGGCTAGGTAAGCATCGGCCCAGTCTTTGGTGGCCGAATGGCCCTGTTTGGTAAGGGCCCTAAAGGGCGAGTCTATGTTTGGAGGTTCCGCCAACAGAGACACCCGATCATCCGCTAGCCATTGATCGTAAGCTTTCCAGGCTTCGACTGGGCTCAAAACATCCGCTGCGCCCATGACCGCTTCCGTAGTGAGAAGTCGCAGCAGGCTCACTTGAGTAACGCGGCAAAAATGCAAGCGATCGTCATCTCCGAGGCTCGCCAGCCACCGAGCCGCCGCTTCATGATGTGTGTGTCCTTGATACGTCAGCGCAACCCAAACATTTACGTCAGGGAAAAGGAATGAGGTCGAAGATCTTGGCATTATCGAGTTCCAATTTGCCTGGTTGTTTGGACTTAATGATAGGAACCACTACACGATGCTTCCTCTTCTTCGCGGTTGCGCCTAATTCGTACTCGACGCCCCGCAGGATAAGTTCCTTTACGGAGCGACCCTCGCTCGCTGCCTTGCTTTTTAGCTGGCGGTACACAGGATCGGGGATGTCGACTGTAGTACGCATGCCAGTATTCTGCCATATTTATGGCTGCAGAGCTAGACGAGCTCAAATCTCCCCTAACCCCTTCCTCCCGAAGCTGGTCTAATCCTGCGAATGGAGCTTACCGACCGGGCGGCCGTTGATGAGGTGCTCGCCGGCAAACACGAGTCGTTCCGTGTGCTGGTGGACCGTCACGGACGCAAGGTCTTCGGCTTGGCATATCGCATGACCGGCAATGAACACGACGCGGATGAAGTAGTGCAGGAGACCTTCCTGCGCTGTTACAAGCGACTCGATAGCTTCGAGGCCCGCTCCACCTTCTCTACTTGGCTCTATCGCATCGCCTCGAACTGCGCCCTCGATCTGCTCGCCAAGCGGAAGCAGGACAAGACTCACATCGTGGAGAGCGACGCCCGCGACGACGATGCCAATCCAGAGGAGCGGACGCTTGACTATGCCAGTCCGCAGCCTGGACCGGAGCGCATGCTGCTCAGCTCCGAGCTGCGACAGCGTGTGGCCGGCGCCATGAAGCGTCTTACCGATGTCGAGCGCACGGCATTCGTCCTCCGTCACTTTGAGGGCCGCTCGATCACCGAGATCGGGGCTGTGTTGAAAGTTCGCGAGGAAGCAGTGAAGAACACAATTTTTCGTGCAGTCAAAAAAATGCGCACCGAACTAGAACCACTCGTGACTCCCGGCTTGCGAGGAGGCGCGCGATGAACCACCCGAGCGAGCAGGACCTGGTTCTCTACTTCTACGGCGACGCTCCGAGAGCCGCGGCCCTCGAGCGTCATCTTGCTGAGTGCAAAGAGTGTGCCGCGGAGTTCGCGCAGCTTCGAGCAACACTCTCCGCGATCGATTATCCGGTGCCTGACCGTCCGGCAGATTACGAAGCTCAGCTTTGGAGCACGTTGCGACCACGGCTCGAGCAAAGCGAGGCTCCAAGGCGCTCGGCATGGGCAGCTGTTCTTCAACCTCGCCGTTGGGCGATTGCCGGGGCACTGGCGGCGATCATCGTTGGTGCGTTCCTCCTTGGCCGAATTTCGGGACCTAAGCAGCCCGGCTCAACCCAGGTTGTTAACAAACAATCGCCGTCAGGCAAGGACCGGGTGCTCATGGTCGCGGTGGGCGATCACCTCGATCGTACAGAAATGATTCTGGTGGAGCTGGCCAACACTCGCGCCGAAGGCAAAGTCGATATCTCCGCGGAGCGCGATTTTGCCCAGACCCTGGTCAACGAGAACCGGCTCTACCGGCAGACCGCCCAGCGTGACAAGGATCCCGAGATCGCCAATGTGCTCGATCAGGTAGAGCGCGTGCTGATCGATATCGCCCACCATCCTGATTCCGTTTCGGGAAAAGAACTGGAAGAGCTTCAGCAGCGGATCGAGTCGCAGGGGGTGCTGTTCAAGGTGCGTGTCATTGAATCGAAGGTTAAGGCGCGCAGCCGAGCGGAATCGGGAAAGCCGAAGAGCGCAGGAGATGCGAGGTTATGAGGATGGCATTACGACACCCCATCTTCAAGACTGTCATCGTGAGGCCCGCGTTAGCAGAACCGGCGGCGGTAGCCGCTGGGTCAGTGAGTCAAAACCAGCATCGCATCAGTCAAGCAGTTCCATGCATAGACGCACCCAGCGGCTACCGCCGCTGGTTCTGTTCAGCTTCGCGCATACATCTGTATTACAAGGCAACCACTAAATGAAAAAAACAACATCATTCATAATTTTCATCCTGATTCTCACTATCACGCTCGGCGGCGCCGCCGCAGCGCAAACCGACGATCTTCCACCCGGCGCGATCTCCAGTTTTCAGCCGCAGAAGAGCGGAGATCGCGTCGACGACGCGCTTGCAGCCGGTAAGGATGCCATCTACCAGGAACAGTGGCAAAAGGCGCTCGACTCTTATTCCCAAGTTGTAAAGGCCGGGCGCGCCCATGTGGACGAAGCGTTGTACTGGCAAGCCTATGCACAAGACAAGCTTGGGCAGGACCCGCAAGCACTCAAAACCATTGCACAACTAAGACGAGAGTACCCACGCAGCCAATGGATCAAAGATGCGGGAGCCCTCGAGCAGGAAATCCTTCGTAAACAAGGAAAGACAGTAAAACCGGATCAAGAGTCTGATTGCGACCTGAAGCTGCTGGCCGTCAACAGCCTCATGAACAGCGATCCTGACCGCGCGGTACCGATTATCGAAAAGCTTCTAAATAACGGCGGGAATTCAGGGCAATGCGAAGGCCAGGTTCTGGACAAAGCGCTCTTTGTTCTTTCACAGAGTGACAGTCAGCGCGCTCGCGATCTGATGCTCCAGATCGCAACCGGCAAACTTCATCCTGAGCTGCAGAAGAAAGCAATTCACTATCTCGGCATCAGCGGGAACCACGACACCCTGATGAAGATTTACCAGGGAAGCAGCAGCGTCGAAGCCAAGAAGACTGCCCTTCACAGCCTGGGTATCTCCGGCGGCTGCACCGAATTGCTGACTTTGTCTGCTCCTGAAAAGGATCCGCAGCTGGTGAAAGAAGCGATCCACTCCATGGGCATCGCCGGCTGCAAAAGCGAGGTCCGCGATCTCTATAACAAAGTGACTGATTCCGAAGTAAAACGCGATCTTCTGCATTCTACGATCGTTTCTGGCGACACTGAGCTGCAACAGAAAGTCGCGATGAGCGATCCCGATCCGAAGATGCGGGCTGAGGCGCTCAAGGATCTCGGTGTCTCCGGCGGCTGCACTCAACTTTCAGGGTTTTCTGCAAACGAAAAGGACCCTGAAGTGGTTCATGCAGCCATTAAGGCCATGGGAGTTGGCGGTTGCCAGCAGCAGTTGCGAGATCTTTACAACAAAACCACCAATCCCGATATGAAACGCGAGGTCCTGCACTCGACGATCGTCTCCGGCGATACCGAGTTGCAGGAGAAGGTCGCGCTCAGCGATTCCGATCCCAAGCTGAGGATGGAAGCGATCAAGGATCTTGGTATTTCCGGCGGCAGCAGCGCCACGCTGACGAAGATCTATCAGAACGATCAGAACCCCGATGTCCGCAGTGTGGTAATCAACGCCCTCTTCATCAAGGGCGATGCACATTCGCTGGTGGAACTGGCCCGCAAAGAGACTAATCCGGAACTGAAGCGCGAGCTGGTACAGAAGATGTCGGTGATGGGCAACCGCGAGGCTACCGATTATTTGATGGAGATCCTGAACAAGTAAGGAGAGACATCATGCAAAGGCTATTTGCGTTCGCCATTCTAATTAGCTCCTGCTTGGTTACCGCCCAGGTTGCGCACTTGGAAGGTTCACAGACCCAACCTTCGCAAATTCGCAATGCCAAGCTGGAAACGGTTTCCGCTTCCGGGCACCTGCAGCAGCAAATCTCAACTTATGCCGCCGCCCAGAACGGGATCGCGTGGATCGGCTACGCGGTTCCTGCCGTTGCGGGGCACGGCACGATCTGCTGCTTCGATGGAGGCTGGCAGGAGCGCGGATGCTGCGGAACCTGTCGCCTCGAATCCGAGCACAACAGCTTTTCGGGGTCACGCGATGATTGCGACGACGCCGACACGAAGAGCCTTACCGTGCTGTATCGCGTGGAAGATAAGAAGATCGGCAGTATTCGCCTGTTCAGTGAAAACTGCGCGATCGACGCCGGCGGCGTTCCTGTGACGATCGTGACCGGAGCTGATCCGAAGCAGAGCATCGCGTACTTAGGCACGTTGGTGACGAGAGATGGGGATAGCCACTTGGGTAAACGCGCACTCGACGCCATTGCCGAGCACGCCGATGCCTCTGCCGATACGACTCTCGATCGGTTTACCGCAGCGGACTATCCGGAGAAGATTCGCGAGCACGCTGCCTTCTGGCTGGGAGTCGCACGCGGAGCACATGGATATGCAACTCTGAAAAAGCTGATCGAATCGGATCCCGATGATCATTTCCGCGACAAACTAACTTTCCCCCTGAGCCAGAGCAAGGAACCGCAAGCCGAAGAAGAGCTAATCCACGTCGCGAAGCAAGATTCCAGCTCACGTGTCCGTGGACAGGCGCTCTTTTGGCTGGCACAGAAGGCGGGAAGGAAAGTCGCGGGAGTCATCAACGATTCCATCGAAAACGATCCCGATACAGACGTGAAGAAGAAAGCAGTGTTCGCGCTATCGCAGCTTCCCGATCATGAGGGCGTTCCGAAGCTGATCGAGGTGGCGAGAAATAACAGGAATCCGGTGGTGAGGAAGCAGGCGGTGTTCTGGCTGGGACAATCGAACGATCCTAGGGCGTTGGATTTCATTACGAGCGTTCTTGTCGGCAATAGACAATAGGCGATAGGCAGTGGGATTCCCCACTGAGGAGAGATAAAGGCTGACGAGCCAGATACGGCGCTGCTGCGTTTCCGTTGAAGCAAACATTGCGGAGGGTTGCGGAAGAGGAGGAGATCCCGATTTCCGACGTTTTCTTCAAATTGCCTTGGGATCTGCATCCGAGCTTGATTGCGAATTGCTGATTGCTCGCGACCTCGGATTTGTGAGATCGGAAAGATACGAGGCGTTATCTAGAGAGCTGCGTTCAATCAAGGCAATGTTATCGACGCTTATCGAAAAATCATCTCCGACGATACACGCTCATAAGAAGGTTAGCCACACCGGCTCGATCACGCCTTGGTCCGATTTGCTTTTGCCTTTCGCCTATTGCTTACTGCCTCTTGCTTACTGCCCTTCTCCGCAAATGCTCCAGCAGTGCGACTTGCGCCCTCGTGGGATATCGATACTTCAGGCGCACAACGCCAATGCGTCGCTGGCTGCGCTTGTCGCTGATCTTGACGAATCGGCAGCCAGGCGTAACGCTCACCGCCATCTGCGGGACAACTGAGACTCCCATCCCAGCCGAAACCATCGCAAGAATCGTCGCGAACTGCCCGCTCTCGAAGACCACTTTGGGATTGATCCGAGATTGACGGCACGCCTGTAGCGCGTTCTCACGGAAGCAATGTCCTTCCTTGAGCAAGAGGAATGACTCGTCTCGCAGATTATCAAGCGTAAGTGAGCGTCGGCTTGCTAATGAATGCTTCTCCGGCAAAACAGCGTATAGCCACTCCTGCATCAACTCGTTGCAAATCAACTCGTCGCCTAAGACTGGCAGCGCCAGCAATGCCAGATCGATTGTTCCTTTGTGCAAACGTTCCAGCAGCGTCGGTGTAATCTCCTCCACTACGCTGACGGAAACGCTGGGGTGCTGACGCGCGAAGCTGCTCAGCATCGGCGGAAGCAGATACGGCGCAATGGTTGGGATCGCTCCCAGCACGACTTCTCCACTCTCTGCGCTGGCCATCTCTCGAATCTCGACACGAGCTTCGCCAATCTGCCGCAGAATGGCCTGAGCTTTTGGAAGAAAGGCCCGACCGAATTGGGTTAGACGCGCCGATCGCGGCAGGCGGTCAAAGAGCTTCGCTCCAAGTTCATCTTCGAGTTTGTGAATCTGCTGTGAGAGCGAGGGCTGAGAGACTCGCGTCGCCTCTGCAGCGCGCGTGAAGTTGCCGGATTCAGCAACCGCACAAAAATAACGAAGTTGATGAACTTCCATGAATTCCAATCTGACGGGTGAAGAAGCACTATGCTGCTTCTCTACCAAATCTACCGATGTGTTTTGCCTATGACAAACATAGTAACGATATATTAGACCTATCGTGGCCCGGCTTTTAGTCTCTTGTGCGGAGGAAAGTTATGGCTAAAGGCGCAGTCGTCAAACACGGCGATGTTTCCGCGCGCGTCGGCGTGGAGGTAATACGCGCACGCGGTGTCGATGTCGATAAACTGATCAAGATGCTGATCGCGAATGCAGCCGCAGAGTTCGCCAGCACCTATTACTACTACACAATTCTGCGTATGCACCTGGCCGGGTACGAAGACTACAAAGAAATTTGCGAGGATGCCCGCCTGGAAGATCGCGCCCACTGGGAACTGATCGTCCCGCGCATTTACGAACTCGGCGGCGAATTGCCCAACGATCTGCCCGCATTCCACGACCAGGCAGGATGCGAGGCGGCAAAGCTGCCCAATCCGCCCACGGTAGTAAACATTCTCACGTTGTTACTCGAATCGGAACGTTGCGCAATCCGTAGCTGGAGCGAAATCTGCGATATGACCTTCGGCAAAGACCCGCGCACATACGATATGGCGGCCCGGATCCTCAATGAAGAAGTCGAGCACGAGGCTTGGTTTATCGAGCTGCTGGCGCACGAACGCGACGGGAAGTCGATTCCATCAGGACACTTCCGTCGCGGCACGCCCGGCGACGCTCCGTATAGCAAGAATCGTGGATTTTACAATCCATAAGGCTTCGATTTGAAGAAAAGAAACGCGCTGCTCAGGAGAGCAGCGCGTTTTATTTTCTCATCTGCCGGACTACTGCTGTCCTTGCGGCTTGGTAGTGAACTGTCGAACGCTGCTCGCAGCTGAAGTGCCCGTGCCTTGTCCCTGGCCCGAGTCGACCGTGAAGTAATAGGTCGTATTGGGCTGCAGGCCGGTGATGCGCACGCGATGACGCGTTTCATTCGTGCCTTGAGCATATGGCGATTGCGCGACTTGGCTCAGACTGTTGGCGTCAGTGCCATAGTGCACGACCGAGCTGCCTCCGGTGCTGGTCGTCCAGGTTACGACCGCCCAGGTATCGCCTATGCGCGGTATATTCGGGGTCTGGGTGATCTGCAGGTTGCCCGATGATGCGCCTTGCCCATTTTGGGACGGCTGTCCGGGTTGATTCGTCGTGAATTGGCCGGTGTTGCTGCTGGCCGTGGTTCCAGACTGCTGTCCCTGGCCAGAATCCACCTTGAAGTAATAGGTCGTGCCGGGCTGCAGGTTATCGATTCGTACGCGGTGATTAGCTCCCTGTGACGAATCTGATTTTTGGTAGTCCTGCTGTGCGGTCTGGCTCAGATTGTTTTGATCAGTTCCATAATGGAGCACGGAACTGGAGCCTTCGTTCGTGGTCCAGGCCACTATCGCCCAGTTGTCTCCCACTCCTTCTATAGTCGGTCCATTTGTGATTTGTAGTTGCTGGCTGGTGCTTTGCGCGAGTCCTAATCCACACAAACCGAAGGTCAGAGCTAGCGCGAGGATCGCATTCCTCATGAGTAAACCTCCCCAACGAAATATTCCGAGCTGGCGCTCGGGTCCCTGCTCGAGATAAGGGGCTACATGGTTAGATTTGGCACAAGTTGGCGGAGTGGTCAGGAATCGAAAGCTGCGGGCCGGCAGCAAAGGAACAGAGCTATGTAAAGAAGGCGGGGCCGCTGCCGCAGCCCCTTTTACTGGAGAAATGGTTTACTGCGGGACTGTGAAGTGGCCGCGTCGATTCAAATGCCAGCACTCCTCATTGGAATCGGTGCAGAACGGCTGCTCCTTGCCAACGCTGTTGGTTGCGATCCGGTTGCCGCCAACACCATGCTTCACCAGCGCTTGCTTCACCGCTTCAGCGCGGCTGGCGCCCAGAGCCAGATTGTATTCTTCCGATCCGCGCTCGTCGCAATGGCCTATTACCGTGAACGTCAGCTCCGGATGTTCCTGCAGGAAGTTCGCGTTTGAGGAAAGCATCTGCGACGTTTCAGAGTCGATGTCATACGAGTCATAGGCGAAGAAAGCGTCTTTCACATTGCGCTCGAAGAGTTCACGCAAGCTTGGCTGCACAACCGCGGTTACTGGAGCAGGCGGAACGCTGACTGTCAGCCGAGCGGTGGCATCGGAACTTCCGCCCGGACCTTTGGCAACGATGTGATAGGTCGTGGATTCGGCCGGATTCACCGACATCGAACCGTTCAGGTCGATCGAACCAAGCGACTCGATCGTGACATCGGTAGCATTCTTAGCTTCCCACGTGAGCTTTGCCGATTCTCCCTTCTTAATCTCTTGCGGATAGACGCTTAAGCTGACGCTCGGCTGTGGCTGCGGCGGCGGAGGCGCCTCAACTTTGGCAGCCACCGGCTTCTTGGCGCAGCCAGTGACCAGAAGCAGTGCGGCTGCGAGAGTTAAAACAAATGTAGATAACGACGCGCGGAACTTCATAAAACCTCTCCTTTGGATCAGACAGATCCAGTTGGTTACGGGCATAAAACAATGGCCAGAGAACAACAGTTCAGAGATGCTGGATCAGCAGCGCAAGCTGCAACTTAAATGCGGCGGCGGACTCGATAACTCCAAAGTGATATTTGCCCGCTCCAGAGTCGTTCCCAGACCCCGAAGCGCGAAGAGCGAGCCGACGAAAAGCGAGGCGCATGCACTGAGGATCGCGTTGAACAGCGCTGCCGCGCGTTGAGCGCGAAGCGCAGTCATCGGTCCGTGTAACACGATGTATGGAACGTGCACAACCGGCGTGATGAGGAGCACCAGAACGGCAATACCCACGGCCAGCAACAGTCCGACTATCATTTGCCGCGAGTTCATGAACAAAGTATCCCGCCGAGCCACGCGGAAATCAATCCAGAGTCGCTGAATTAGGTAACAGGAGGAGTAGCACGTTAGGTGAAGACTTTAGGGTAGGTACTAGACAATAGGCGATCGGCAACGGGCTAAAGACTGGATCCAGCCCGCGGTGATAGCCGATCCATGGAGATAGCTAATTTTTTGCCTATTGCCTATCGCTATTCGCATATTTTTACGTTTTCCACAACTTTTTTAGAGCAACGGATGAAATTCCGTCGTTCTAAATGGGGACTCTAACCCACTTCGATTCAATCACCGGCCTAACGGGCATATCACCGAGCAACGGACATTTCCCCAACTGCTTTATTTTCTAGAGCTGATTCCCGAGATGGAACGACGGATTGTGGGAGTAGAACGTCTTGACCAGTCTTCTCGATTCGAAGTACCAATGTGGAATGGCTTCGATTTTTAGTTCAAGGCCAGGAGCAAAGGTATGGCATCAGTCGAGTTCTACAGGACTCGCCAGCAGCAAAGTGATATGGAATCAAAGGGCCAATCTCGCATCGGTCCACCGTCGCACTCGCGCCTGAGGCCGCCGCATCGTCATCAGTCACCATTGAATGCAGTGAGAACGTGACTGTGGGCAAACCGATGAACCGCTAACAGGAAGGAGACAACGATGTCGGATGATCAGTTGGTTACCGAAAACGCGGAGAACCTCAACACCGAGGAAGACTACGAATCCTTGGCAAAGCTGGTGGGAGTGGATGCCGAGGCTGCGGCGCGTCTCGACGAGATGTCAGCCGAGGAGGTGGATGAATTTCTCGACGAACTAAATGACTGCGAGCTTTTCCTCGCGGAGATCGACCGCGCGAAAGCAAAGCTTGTTCGTCTTGCAAATCAAAGACGCAAGCTGAAGCTTGCGGACGAAGCGCCCCGATGCGAGCACATCAAGACAAATGGCGAGCAGTGTGGTTCACCCGCCATCAAGAGCACGCAACTCTGCTACTTCCATGGTGAAACGCGGAAACATCGCGAGTCTGAGGCTGCAGCCAAGGCGGCAGAACTGCCTGTGCTCGAAGACATGCAGAGCATCCAGCTTGCCGTGATGCGAGTTTGCGGACTGCTCGCCAGTAAAGCTATCGAAGAGAAGACTGCCCGCGTGCTGTTTGACGGACTACGCCTCGCCCAGAAGACGCTCAAGGAGAATAATCTTTGATCCCCGAAGCGCAAACAGGATCCCCGCTGAATCCCCGGAGTGTTCGGGGATTAATCCCCGGAGATCCCCGGAGCTTCGGGGATCAATCCCCAGGAGGCTGGGGATTGCTTGGGGATTCTGGCTTGTAAGTCCTTTGAACACGGGGATTGATCGAAATTCTGAATTCCTCGATGCAGACACGAAGGGCGGGCCCAGGGCGCCGGATCCACGTCACTGCGTTGGCATCAGCAGGCTGAACGCATTTGGTTGGATCGAGATGCGCACCGGCAGCCGCCACAGGCATTCGCCGTCGGCTTCACAGTACACGCGCCGGTCTTCGCGGCCGGGAATGGCGCGGCAGATGATCTCGCGGGCGTCGATGAGTTCCACTCCGGGAATGCGGATTTGCAGTCCGAAGAGAGCTGAAAGCAAATACGCCGGATAAGAGAGACGAACGCCGCCGCGGAAGACGATCACGCGCAGATGGTTACGGCTCAGCTGGGCGCCTTGAGCAAACTTTTTGAGCGGACCGCCGAAGTCTTCGATGCGCACCGCCATTACCTGCGCTGTATTGATTTGCTCCTGGCTGCCGTCGACGCGAGTCACAGTCATTTCATACGGAGCATGGCGGTAGGTGATGTATTCCCAAAGTGAATTGGCTACATAGGCAGCGACTCCGAAACGAGACTTGGCTTCGGCTGATAGTGAGTACACCAGTAGCGCATCCGGTCCAACGCCGGCCATCACCGTGAAATAACGATGACGCTTCGGCGACTTGTCGTTACAGTGCTCGATCATTCCCGCCGCTATCGTCCTGGGCCGATATTGCAACTGCTGCTGGATAGCGCGCATAGGATCGCACGGGATTTTCAAGTCGGCAGCCAGAGCATTCGCGGTTCCTAGCGGTATGACTCCAAGCGCGGCTTCGGTATGGCCGACCATGCCTTGGAGGACGTCATGAATGGTGCCGTCACCGCCGCAGGCGAAGATGGTGTCGTATCCAGCCTCAAGGGCTTCCTTGGCCTGGGCGCCGGCTTTGGAAGGACCTCTTGATGGGAGGATCTTCGCTTCAACTCCGGAGCGGCGCAGCTCATCCGCGGCGGCTTCGACCTGATGAACGCGCCGATGCCGCCGGAATCCAGAGAACGGGTTGTAGATGAGCAGAGCCTTGTTCATGCCAATCAGCTTCGAAGCTGCGCGGCCTCGAAGCTCCGAAAGTTACTGCGTGTTAGCATCGAAATTGCCAGATTTCTAGAGGAGAAGTGTTCATGGAAGCATTGCCCGCCACGTTTGGCTCCCGGCGCAACGAAGATATCGCACTCGACATGATGAAATTCATCGCCTCCACTACACAGTATGGACGCATTACTACTCCGGGGTTCACAGGAATAACATCTCCCAAACCTGAAGATTACGCCGCGCAATTAATTGAGCTATACGGACGTTGCCTCAACGCCGTTCAAGGCAAACGCTAACGCGATCGGAAAAGACATTCTGCAAAAGAAGAAGCCGCGACGTAAATCGCGGCTTTTGCTTTTGACTCAGATTGTTCAACAGCACGGTAATATTACAGATCTGTTAGGAGTGTAGAGACACAGCAAGCTGCGACTCTGCACACGGTCGCTCGGAACTCAGCAGCCTATTTCTTCTTGCGACCTTTGCTGGCTTTCTTCTTTCCGCCGCGCGAAGCAGATTTCTTCCTTGCCCCGCCGGAACTGCGACGTGCTGCCGATTTTTTCTTCGCAGCTTTCTTCTTGGCCGGAGCCTTTTTCTTCGCACTCTTCTTCTTTGCCGCCTTCTTGGCCGGGCTCTTCTTCTTTGCTGCTGGTCGGGCACCTCCACCGCCGCCGCTTGCACCACCGCCGCCAGGAGCACCCACTCCGGATGATTCCGTCATTCCTCCGCCGCCGCTGGAGCGAGGAGCCATTGCACCACCGCCGGCTCCGCCGGCCACCTCCTCTTCCTCTTCTTCTTCGTCATAGCCTTCCTCCATGGACTCTTCGTCCAGGCCGGAATCGCCGTAATCGTCCATTTCATCTTCACTACGGCCATAGAGTGTCTGATCGTCGAAGCTCATTTCTCCTCCTGAATTTTGGAGCCCATCATGACAGCGATGAATGCTCGCCCACAAAAATGATGCAGGCGCGGATTATAGCAACTCATTCTGTTTCGGTGTCAACTTGAATGCAGTTGAAGATATAGGAATTACTAATAACTTCCTAGCGCAGACCAGCCGAAGTGCTTGTTGTAGCAGCGCGCTGCGAACCGTCAGAGGAAGAGCTCTTAGCCGAGGTACTCTTCTGGGAAGCGGATTGGGACGCCGTGGTCGCATTTTTGTGGGTCGATTTGGGCGCGCCGTGGGCCGAAGAGGTGGACTTGCGGCGGGCTTTCGAGTGACGCGAAGGACTGTTAATCACGACAGACTGTTCGGCAGCTACGGGTCGATAGATTACGAGCATTCTTCCGTGAGTCAGGTGATTGCCCTTCAGACCGTTCCAGCGCCGCAAACGGTCGGCAGGCACGCCAAAATCATCCGCAACCGAAGCTACGGTGTCACCTGTGCGGACTCTGTAATGGGTCGCCTTCCTGGAGTAAGCCAGCGCCCCAGTTCCGGCGATTCTGCCCACGGTGACCGGGATAATAATCTTGCTTTCGGCGCGAAGTTGCTCACTTGGGAGTTGATTAACCCCCCGAATCGCAGTCGGAGTGGTGTGGTATTGCCGCGCAATGCTGTCCAGCGTGTCGCCGGAGTTTACATGGTGATATCGCCAGGAGACGCGTTTATCCAACGGGATCGCCGCAATCGCATGGGCAAATTTCTCCTTCGTTCCGGCGGGAAGACGGAGGTCGTAGACGGAATCCTTGGGCGTAGTTAAGCGCAGAAGGCTGGGATTCAGCTCAGTCAGGCGGCCGATGTCGCTGTCAACGCACTCCGCGATGAGCCTAAGATCGACTGGATAATCGATACGGACGCTATCAGTTTCAAGCGGCAGGGCTGGCTGGACGTCATCAAGTCCGTACTGCTTGGGGTTCTTAGCCATAACAGTAAAGGCCAGAATGATGGGAACATAATTCTTGGTCTCTCTCGGAAGGACATTGCGGCGGTATAGCTCCCAGAAGTCGGCGTAACCGGTTCTGCGCACAGCCTGCTGAACATTGCCGGGACCGGAGTTGTAGGCCGCTATGGCCAGATACCAGTCTCCAAACTGGTTGTAGAGGTCCTTTAAATGACGTGCCGCCGCTCGGGTGGCCTTCTCGGGATCCTGGCGCTCGTCGATCCACCAGCTTCGCTGTAAACCGTATCCGTTAGCCCGGCTGGCCATAAACTGCCACATTCCGCGCGCTCCAGCCCGTGACAGCGCAAGCGGTTCAAAACCAGATTCGGCTTCGGCAAGGTAAAGCAGGTCCTGTGGAACGCCCTCTTCCTTGAGAACGCGCAGGATCATGTCGCGATATCGTCCAGATCGCACTAACGCGCGTTCGACAGTTCCGTGTCCGCGAGTGGAGTAGAAATTGATGTATCCGGCAACATAATCGTTCATTACCAGGGGCAGATCAGAGCGGGTTTCCTTCACCTGCGCTTCCGCCTTGGCCTTTATGTTCTGGTCAACCGGGAAAGTTAAATCGTTCGCTTCGTCGATTGGAGCTGGCTGAGCCCTTTGCTCTGTGAATCCGTCACCCTGCTGTAAGGCGGCAACTTCGAGCTGATTGATCCCTTCCGTGATCTTATCGAGCTCACGCTGGAGGCGTTCGTCGGAACGGACGTCGATCTCACCCTCAAGCAATACGTTTACAGCCTTGTCAAAACTCTGTTTCGCGCCTTCAAGATGTCCGGCAGCGTATTCCTGCTGGCCCTGCTGGTACTGCTTTTCGGCTTGCTGGATGATTCGGTCGACGGGATCAAGTACTGGCTTTGGCGCGGTTGCCGCTGGAGCAGGAGGCCTGGCCTGAGGATTCTTGGCTTGAGCGACAAGCGTTGGAGCCTGCGCCCGGGCTACTGGCGTTGTACGTGGTTTGGTCTTTTCCGAAGTCTCGCACGCTGTAGCAAGCAGCGTTAACACAACGCTAATGGCCAGCAAGGTGCACTCCCGAGTTATCTTCTTCATAGGCGGCTTCATAGGCGGCGCAACGTTAAACACTCCAAACCAGGTTCAGCTCACCTCAGAGCTGAATGGTTAGACGGCCTCAAGCCTTGGCGCGATTTCCAGCACAATAAAAATCTGAGCCGCTCGATTTCCCGCTACAAAAGGAAAGCCAACCGTCAGGCCGAGACACCTCGGCATGCCAGTAGCTCCGTAGAGTATAGCTGCTCAGCTTTCATACGTTTGTAACTTCAGGTCTTGTACCTCGGGGAGTGAATATGGGTAGAAAGCAGCGAAAAACAGGCGGGAAACGGTAAAAACACAAACTAAATACCCTATTTTCAAGCAGAACGGGGTGATTGGATCGGAACCGAGGGGCGCACTTCCCGCTATCGCAGTCCGAATCCGAGGTAACTAGTTACAATCCCTTCAGTTTGCCGGAATCAGCCTCGGCCTGCCCATGACGCGCTTCTGCCTCCTTGCACTCGCCGGCTGGCAAGTCGTCATTCCCACCGGTTCGGGAGCAAAGCCATTACGCCGTTGAAAGAGGTAAGTCCGCATTGTGAAGCAGAGGTTCTGACCTTCAATTTGATCGTCAGTGTCGATCAGGATTCGGCGCGGCACCACGGCGACGTCCTTTGAAGGCGACAAAAGGGTAAAGCTGGGATGATTCAAAACGGCAGATTCGCCGACCTGAGTCGATTGCTCGAGAGGACTAGATTGTTGGGCGAACTGGGCGAAGCCAAGTAACAGGATCGGAAGAAGAGTGACCATGGCGAACTCCTTTTCCGACAGAAAGTATAGACCACCTCAATCGCCTTTGTGTACCTGGCGATTCGGTGAGCTGCCACCGATGGCAGCTGCGCTTGCTACACTTTTGCGTTCCACTTCGTTCGGCCCAAGGAGTCAATGCCCTTGACGTCACTTCGATTGATAGCAGTCGTCTTCATTTCGGTTATTTCTGCGGCACAAGAAGCACGAAGGCTCCCAAGCATTCCGGAGATCTTCGCTCCGGGCGGAGTTACGGGCCGTGAACCGGAAACAGTGAAATGGAGTCCTGATGGAACTCGCGTGTCCTATGTTTTGCGTGACGATTCCGGAGAGCATGGACAGCTTTACTACATCGATGTCGCAAACGGGAAACCCGCAGTTCTGGTTGCAACCGAAAAGCTGGCGTCACTTTCGCCTCCAGAGACTACCGTCGGCAAGCAGAACAAAGACGATCGTGACCGCGAGCGGCGCAGCCGTTACTCCATCGCTGGGTACCATTGGGCCCCCGATTCCAAGCACCTGCTCTTCGACTCCAAAGGCCAGCTTTGGTACTACACGCTTGAATCCGGAACCGGCGTAGAGGTTACCTCGGGAGCCGATCCGAGCAGCGATCCCAAGTTTTCTCCCGATGGCAAGCGGATTTCTTATGTACGCAAGCACAACCTCTACGTGCGTTCCATTTCGGGAGACTCGAAAGAGAACCAACTAACCTTCAGCAACGAGAACGATGGCGACAACATCCTGAATGGCGAGGTGGATTGGGTCTACGAAGAAGAACTAGGAGTGCGCAGCAACTGCTTCTGGTCACCTGATGGAAAGCGTATTGCATACCTGCAGATGAATGAGGCTCAGGTTCCCGAATATCCGATCACGGACTACATTCCCGATCATCCGACGGTCGATCATCAGAAGTATCCCAATGCGGGAGATCCAAATCCGGAGGTGCGAGTAGGTGTGATCGACTCCAACGGCGGCAGGACGCATTGGATCAACATCCCCGGCCTCGCGGGCAAGCAGAACAAGAACGACTACTACATTCCCCGCTTTGGATGGGTGAACAAAGATGTGCTTTACGTGCAAGTTCTAAATCGCGATCAGAACCAGCTCGATATCTATTTTGTGGATACACCCACTGGGCATTCGCAGCTCATGCTGTCAGAGAAAGACGACGCATGGGTCATGTGGAATGACACGTTTCGGGTTCTCAAATCAGGTGACCAGTTTCTGTGGGAGAGCTGGCGCGACGGTCACACTCATCTTTATCTATACAGCTTCAACAAAAGCAATCCGCTGAACTCGGCGGCCAAGCTTGAGCATCAGCTGACGAGCGGCAACTACGAAGTCACCGGCGTGGACGGCATAGATGAGGAGAGTAGCACCATCTTCTACACCTCGAATGAGGGCGATGATCGGCAGCAGAACCTGTTTTCTATAAGATTGGATGGAACAGGCAAGCAGCGAATCTCCCACGAAGACGGGGCGCACAAAGCCAGCTTCCCTGAGCAAGGCCGGTACTACGTCGATACATACTCCGCGCTTCTCACCCCACCGCGAATGCAGTTGTGTTCCTTTTCGGGAACATGCAATGCGTTCTGGACTTCGCGTCCGCTCACATCCTATGAAATCCTGCGACCGCAGTTCGTGGACTTCACTGCCGATGATGGGACAGTTCTTCATGGCGAGCTGATAATGCCGCCGGGAGCATCGGCCGATCAGAAAGTCCCGCTCCTGATGAATCCATACGGCGGCCCTGAAGCACAGGAGGTTCACGATCGTTGGGGAGCAGCCACGTTCTTCTTCGATCAGATTTTGGCTCATGACGGCGTAGCGGTGCTGCGCGTCGATAATCGCGGTATGGGATACCGGGGAAGGAAGTTCGCCACAGCTCTGCGACATGAATTCGGCAAAGTGGAACTCAACGATCAGCTCACTGCACTTGACCAGGCACTGAATCGTTTCCCGCAACTGGATGGCAACCGCCTGGGCTGGTGGGGCTGGAGTTATGGCGGATTCATGACGAGCTATGCCCTCACTCACTCCAAGCGTTTCAAAGCGGGTGTCGCAGTGGCTCCGGTAACCGACTGGCACAACTACGATTCGATTTATACCGAGCGCTACATGGGATTGCCTAAAGATAATCCGGATGGATACCGCGCAGGCTCCGTACAACTTGCAGCTCCGAATCTCTCCGGCCGGTTGCTCATTGTGCATGGCACCAGCGACGACAACGTGCACATGCAGAACACCATGCAATTGGCGCAGGCATTTATCAATTCGGGAAAGCAGGTCGAAGTGTTGCTGTTTCCCCGCAAGACTCACGGCATTGCCGGCCCCGCTCCGCGAACGGTCCTATTCGAACGCATTCGCGCCGTTTTCGATAGCGAGCTGCTAGGCTGGTCGTCCGACAAGATAGCCGCCTCCAACCCGCCGTTCTCGCCTTCTGCTTCGCAGGGGAGTGGTCGTTGAGCGCCGCCGATCGCCCCACACGCAAATTAGGGGACTTTGAACTGACAATCATTTCCGACGGCACCTATTACCTTGATGCAGGTGGAATGTTCGGCGTGGTTCCCAAACTATTATGGGAAAAAAAAGTGCGGGCAGATGCTCTGAATCGAATCGCCTGTGGCACGAATGCGGTCTTGGTCCGCGCCTTTGGACGATTGGTGCTCATTGAAACCGGTATCGGCAACAAACTTCCGGAGAAGCTCGCAAAGATCTACGACGCCAAGGCTCAGCTGCTGCGCGAATTGGAGGCTGTTGGTGTAAGGCGGCAAGAGATCGAGGTCGTCATCAACTCGCATCTACATTTCGATCATTGCGGCTGGAACACCTTTCGCAACGAGCGCGGCGAAGTGGAGCCCACCTTCCCGAACGCCACCTACTACGTGCAGAGAGGCGAGTGGGAGCACGGGAGCAGACAACTGGAACGCGATCGCGTGAGCTACATAAGCGATAACTACGATCCACTGATCCGAAATGGGCAGATGCGGTTGCTCGATGGGGAGGGCGACGTCATGCCAGGAATCTCAGTCGTTATCTATCCCGGGCATACGAGAAATATGCAGGCAATCATTCTGGAAAGTGAAGCGCAAAAAGCCTGCTACATCTCCGACTTAATTCCGACCACCAGGCACCTCGACCTCACTTGGGTAATGGCCTACGATCTATATCCACTCGAAACGATCGAGAGCCGCAAACGCTTTTACGAGCAGGCGATTCCGGAGAAATGGCTCACGATTTTCACTCACGATCACGAGACGCCCTGGGCATACCTCGAACGCGAGTGGGGGAGCAAGGTCATCGCCAAGCCAGCCTAAGCAGCTGAAATCAAGAGGTTTCCCAGCAGTAATCTTGCTGCCTGAAAGCACTCGGGCTACCCTCCCGTGGCAGTGGCTTCTTCAGACACTATCCACGAAACGATCTATTCCGGTCCAATTCCCGGATCGCGCCCTGAGCGTGTCCCCGATCTTCCGGCGTCAGACCTGGAGCCGATAGAAACCGCGCTGCACAAATTCATCGCGAACGTATTTGGCTGGATTTCCGCATCGCTCTTGATCTCCGCATTCTTCGCCAGTTACTCCGACCAGTGGGACCAGTCCTCTGCCTCCATGATGCTTGGAAAAATGCTACTGGCACTGACCGGGGGAATGTTCGTGCTGGCCTACGCAATCTCGCGAAAGGTCGACAAAATGGTCCCGAGCGTAGCGGTGGCAACGCTGATTGCTTATGCCAGTCTGCAAGGTATCGTATTCGGCCTAAGCTATCGCGAAGTTTACGACTTGCCGCTCGCGCCGGTTTATCTGTGCATGTGCATCTTGTTTGGACTGCTCGCCTGCTACGGTCGGTACAGCGGAATCGATCTCACATCAGTGCACGGTTTCTTGATTGGGACTCTACTCGCTCCAGTCCTGGCCTTTATTCTCAAGGGCGTGTTTGGCATGCAGATCGTCTCGACCCTGGCTGTCTGCGTCTGCTCCTGGCTCATGCTGGCCATTGCCGGATATCATCGCCAGTTTTTGCGCGATCTTCCATCGTCGTTCGACGACGATTCTCAGTGGCTCAAAGCCGCCGCGGTCGGCGCTCTTCAAGTCTGCCTCGACGTGGTAAACATCCTGCTCATCGTGATTCAGCTGCGATGGTTGCAGGAGTTCGTCGAAGATGATCGGCGGCAGACGCTGGAGTCAGAAAGAAGCCTTAGAGTCTCTCTCTTCCGAAAAAACTAATCCTGTCTCTACCAACTTGGGGTATAACTGTCCCGCCAGAATCCGCCATAATCTTTGAACTAGTTGCACGCCGATTTGCGTATTGGCTATTGGCAATCAGCCTCATCTTCGAAGGAGAATCATGAGCACCGCTTCTTTTTCCCCTGCAGTTCCCGAAATGAACCAGCAACCCGGACTGTCAGAGCCTGAACGCATCATGAATGTATTCGTTGCGCCGTCGAAGACATTCGCCGACATTCGCCGCAGTTCCCGCTGGTGGGTTCCATTTCTGCTCAGCTGTATCTTTGGTTACGCGCTGATATTTACCGTAGGCCAGAAAGTTGGATGGGAGCAGGTTACTGAGAATCAGATGAAACTGAATCCCAAAGCGGTCGAGCGCATGGACCAACTTTCGCCTGAAGAACGAGCGCGCCGGATGAGCTTCGCCGTCGCGATCACAAAAGGCATTTCTTATGCGATACCCGTCGTAGTGCTGCTCGTCGATCTGGTTATCGCAGCGGTACTCATGGCCACATTCAACTTTGGCGTCGGCACCCAGATCACCTTCGGCCAGTCGTTCGCCATCGTGATGTATGCGTGGCTGGTGGGCATAGTGAGATCGCTACTCGCAGTCATCACACTCTTCGCGGGCAGCAACGTTGAGGCATTCAACTTCAGCAATCCGGTGGGAACCAACCCAGCCTATTACATGTCGATCACCGATGTTCCGGGATGGCTCTATAGAATGTGCAGCTGGTTCGACCTCATTACCATTTGGCTCTTCGTGTTAATGGGTATCGGCTTCGCGGTAGTCGGACGCAAGAAGATCTCAACCGGCATCGCCGTTATGGCCGGTTGGTTCATTGTGATGGTTCTGGTGACCACGGGCTGGGTGGCAGTCACCTCCTAGTCGTCGAACACTCTCTCAAGACACTCAGCAGCGATGGCTCGCAAGTCAGCGGGCTATCATTACCATTCGATGCCCGAAACTTACCGCTCAACGGTACTCTCTCGAAAGCTTGTAACTCTATGCTTAAATAGAAGATGAACGAGATGCCAGAGAGACCGACTCCCCCAATGCCGCCGTCGCGAGTGCGGCGCGACTTTGCCGGCGCCACCCGGCGAGTCCGCGAACTTTGGATGATCGGCAAGGCTCTCGCAAACACCGACCATCCCGTAATGGCACACATTGTGCCCATGCGGCGCTGCAATCTCTCCTGCGCATACTGCAACGAATACGACGACGTCTCAAAACCGGTTCCCGTAGAGACGATGTACGGCCGCATTGATCGTCTCGCGGAACTGGGAACGACAATCATCACCATCAGCGGCGGCGAGCCGTTGCTCCATCCGGAACTTGATCTGATCATCTCCCGAATCCGGCAGCACGGAATCATTGCGGGAATGATCACTAACGGCTATCTGCTGACGGCTGAACGCATCCATGGGTTGAATAAGGCCGGACTCGATCACCTCCAGATTTCGATCGATAACGTGAAGCCGGACGACATCTCGAAGAAGAGTCTGAAGGTGCTCGACAAAAAGTTGCAGCTTCTCTCACAGCACGCTGTATTTCACGTGAACATCAACTCGGTGGTTGGCGGCGGCATTCACAATCCGCAGGACGCAGTTGTTGTTGGAACGCGCGCCCTGGAACTCGGGTTCACTTCGACCATCGGCATCATCCATGATGGCAGCGGGCAGTTAAAGCCGCTGCAGCCGGAAGAGCGCGAAGTGTATCGCCGGATGAAGTCGTTCGAGAAGAAAAACTACTCGCGCTTTAATCATTTCCAGGACGCGATTGCCGATGGCAGGCCGAACAAGTGGCGTTGCCGCGCCGGCTCGCGCTACTTGTACGTCTGCGAGGATGGGCTGGTGCACTACTGCTCACAACAGCGCGGATATCCTGCCAAGCCGCTGGACGAATACACGATCGCCGATGTCCGCCGGGAATTTCTGACCGAGAAGGGCTGTGCCCCGCACTGCACTATTTCGTGCGTTCACCAGATCTCCTACATCGACCACTGGCGTGCTCCCCAGACCATATCAGCGATGCCCGCACCGCAAGAGATCGACGTCGATGTCCGGGAACTGGTGCAAATCGAATAGCCTATAACTCCTCCCCGTAGTAAGTCTTCAGTAGCCTCGAGAGCTGCGCCTCCGGTACCCTGGAAGTTATTGACCCTTACTAACTTATGACCTAGAATCAATTAAGGAAACTCTTCAGCTCCTGTGCACTTCCCCGGCCTCGCGAGTTGGCGGCCAGGGCTGATGATGAATGGCCTATTCGGGTTCCGGATGGAACTGACTACCATCATCGCCACCGTCGCCTTTCTGGCAGGAGCCGCCCTTCTGGGAATTTTTTGGGCTCTCCCATACGTTTACCATTCTCGTCGCAAAGCTCAAGAGCAGGATGCGAAGCTCAAAGCCGCGCTGGAAAACATCCGTCAGTTACAGGAAGAGCACAACCGCGCCGAATATCTGGCATTCCTGAACAATGTCTCAAAGGCTGCCATCACCAGCAAGAAGCCTGTCGAATTGCTCAACCAGGTCGTGGACGAGGTGGAACGCACGTTCCAGTTTGATCACATCAGTATCGGACTGGTCGATTACGATCGCAAAGAAATCGAGGTTCGCGGCGAGGGTGGACGTGATGAGTACCGTCTCGGCCTAGGCAAGCGCGTGCCCCTCGAGGCAGGAGTCTTGGGAATCGCTGCGCAGAGGAATGAGCTGCGCCCCGGAGGACTTGCAAGCGGCCAGCCTGAGCAGCAGGAGCACGCGGTTCTTTGCCACCCGATTACTTATGGCGAAACTCTTCTGGGAGTTCTGACGGTTGAGTCTTTCTCACGCCAAGTATTTGCCCAGGAAGAAATCCTCACGCTCGGCACCTTGGCCGACGTGCTGGCAACCGCACTTCATAACGCGATGACTTTCGAGGAAATGGAGTACCAGTCGATCACGGACTGCCTCACCGGTTTGAAGACCCGCCGGTACTTCCTCGAATCCATCGAAGCCGAATGGAGCCGGGCCTCACGCTCAGGACGCGCGTTCTCTGTAGTGCTCATAGATCTCGACAAATTCAAAGCGGTCAACGACAACCTGGGACACCTCGAAGGCGATCTGGTATTAGCGCGCGTAGGACGAATTCTCGAACAGAAGTGCCGCCACTCGAATGTTGTGGCTCGGTATGGAGGCGACGAGTTCATCGTGCTGATGCCGGAGACATCGCTGGATCAGGCACAAAAGCTGAGTGAGCGCTTACGAAGCGCGCTAGCAAGCGATGCTTTATTAAGTCAAAGGAAAGTGACTGGAAGTTGCGGGATTGCAAGCTTTCCCGGGCACGGTGCCACAATCGAAGAGCTCATCCGCGAAGCCGATCAAGCCATGTACCGCTCCAAGACCGCTGGCGGAAATCGCGTCTCGCTGCCGGCGGAGTCGCGCGAATCTTCCAGTGAGCGGAACGAAGCTCGCGTGAGCATCTAGTTCAATAGAGACGCAGCATGCTGCGTCTCTGTTACACCGCCTCAGAAAGCATCGCCGCCACCACCACCGAAACCGCCGCCTGAGAATCCTCCTCCACTGGAACCCCCACCACTAGTGAATCCGGAGCTGTCGTAGCTGGCGCGTGGAGTAGAGACGAACGCCGAAGTCGTATCTGATGTCATCGCGCTCAAATCGTGCATGAACATCCACGTGTTGAAGTTTGGACCGTAGCCGCCCTCGTACCAAGTTGGGGGATTCTGCACGATGCCTTGAAATGCTTTCGCCCAGCGATGTTCGACTCCCAAGGCCATGGCGTAAGGCAGAAACTTCTCGAAGGTGTCGGGTGGCATGCGTTTCAGTCGGTCAGCGTCCACCCGATTCATGAACTCCTGGAATCCAAGTATCTCGACCCGTGTGCGCACGCCTTTCAAACTCTTGGCCGTCATCAGGCGCGAAAACAGAAAGATGATGAGGACAGCGAGAAAGATCGAACCGAACATCCATAGCCCTGATTGCGTGAAATCAATATGGAAAAAATAGCCTGCGAGCACGAACGGAGCGGCCGTGATGACAGCTCCCAGAATCCAGTAGCCATGCGCACTTTCCGGATCGAGCGTGTACATACCTTTGTCCTTCAGAGACGACATCACGTAACTCTTGATCGGCCGAATGGCTACGTAAAACCGATTCCGCAGATCGGCGATATGAGTCTCGCTCGTGCCCTCCGCAAACAGGTTCTCCATCATGGCGCGCTCAAACGGCGCGAGATCGCCCCATCGGTCCGGACCCTTGAGCTGAACAAAAATGTAGTCCTTTTTCTTGAAGACAACGAGCTGCGAGACTTGCTCTTCACGAATCTTGATATATCCGCGCACGGCAAGATCCACGAGGGTAGAGGTGATGTCGCGTGGATCGGTGCTGTCGTCGACGAGTGTCCCCACCTCGGCAGGACTCATGCCCTTGGGAGGCTCGTACATTGGAGCCACTGAGAGTCCACCGTGCGGATCGCGCCCCTTGTTCCACCACAGCGAGAACATCACGACAAACGCAAAGATCGGCAACAGGAGAATCGGATTACTGCCAAGAAACCACGACGCCCTGGTGAACGGGCCAGGCGAATCGAGGATTCCTTTGGGTAGGAATACATCGACGGTAAGTCCACCGCGGGCAGGGAGCGGATTCAGAGTCTGAACCATGACATTCGAAGCTTGAATGTCGGTCATGGCCTTTTCGCTGGAGTGAAAGACACCCTCGAATGACTGTGCTCTCAGCTTCCCTTCCGCATCAGCAGGAAAGCGGACATATGCTGCGGCTGCGTCGATGGGCACAGACCATCCATTGCCGGTCACGTTCCAGTAGAACTCGTCGTGATCTTCGAAGAACTTCGCCGCATTGCGGAGGGAATAGATGATGTGAATCCGCTTGCTTGTGTCGGTGGCGCCCGGAATCATGATTGTCAGAACGCGGAAACCATTCTCGGTCTTACTCGAATACTTCAGTGCCTGACTTTCTTCGTCTGTGACTTTTTGCACTTTCAGAAAAAGTGAGTAGTTGCTGCCCTCTGGCCCGGTGTAATCCACCGGAATGTAGCGATGAATTCCGTGAAAAGGTCCGATGAAGACCAGGGAGAGGCGTTCGTTTACATCGGCAGAACCATCTTTGTGAACTTCGATGTCAGCGCTGAAGTCGGAGATACGCCAACTGCGCTGTTGTGCATCTGCGGGGATGGCATAGCACAGAACAACTATAGACAGCAGGAGGCACATTAGCCCGCTTCGCCAATTCGCCCCAAATGGACAGTTATGCTTCGTTCCGCCGCGATGCCATTTTGACTGCGAGAAGTCAATCGCGGAGCGAGGGATCTCCTGTTTCTTTGACACTGCGCTGAAGAGCAGCCGATCCCGCGCGCGAGAACCGCGCACAAGGGATGACAGTGTGTTGAAATGACGTCGCTCGTAATTTCCAAAACCCCTGGCCGGTCGCACGATCAGAATTTGACGACCGGTGTGGCCCGATCTTCAGTTGTTTCGGTTTGGAAAAACTGACGTGGATGAAAACTGAACATCCCCGCGATGATGTTGCCGGGGAAAGTCGCGATTTTTGTATTTAGATCGCGCACGACTGCGTTGTAGTAACGGCGCGAATTCTGGATGGCGTCTTCGGTCTGGTTCAGTGACGATTGCAGTGAAGTGAATTGCTCGGACGCCTGAAGCTGCGGATAGTTCTCCGCAACCGCGAGCAGACCACGCAAAGCCTGGGTCAACTGGCCCTCGGCTTGAGCCTTCTCATCCACCGTTGTTGCCGACATAGCTGCAGACCGATAGCGAGCGATGTTCTCAAACGTGCCCTTCTCATGGGAAGCATATCCCTTGACGGTCTCTACCAGGTTGGGAATCAGATCATGCCGCCGCTTCAGTTGCACGTCGATGTCGCTCCACGCGCCATCCGCGCGCACTCGCAGTCCAGCCAGGCTGTTGTAAAGAACGATCAGAACGAAGACCACGAGAACGATGATCGCAATCAGAGCAATGCCCATTCATTTCCTCCGGGTTGCAGCTTTCAGAAGCTGGACACTTATTGATAAACGCATGCAGTTGGGCGGAAGTTATCACACGCGGGAAAGCTCCGGCAAATCAAATGATGGCAATGAATCCGATTGCCTATCGTTTCATCGGAGGAGTTGGGCCGGGTTCACGAACCGGAGCGGGAGGCTCAGTTTGCGGCTTGGCAGGAGGATCTTTGATGGGAACCGGAGGTGAGTCCGGAGGATCCGGTTCACCTCCATTTCCTTGAGTCCTGGCGCTAAGCAGCCTTGCGTCCATGCGACGATCCGCCGCGGCTTCGTCTCGATCTTGGCGAAGCGACCGTTTTCTTTTGTGCTGCTCGCGAATTGCTCCTGGTGCTGCTTGAACGTTGACGGGATCTGGATGAATTCGAGAGAGAGCGACTTCTGCGTGAAGCCGAACTGCGCACGCCAGTGCTCCTGTTCCGAGATGTACTCCCGCGAGAGGTTCGAGTCCGAGTTTCGCTCGCTCCTCTTGGACGAGATGAATTTCGTTTTCGGCGAGACTTGCCGGCACGTGTTGATGCTGAACGCGAAGAAACCCGGCCAACACCTTCGCTCGCTCGTGACATAGTGGTTCGACGCGAAGAGCGCCCCTCTTCTCTATTTTGATTTCGAGCGCGTGTGCTGCCGCTGGTGCGTGATCGAAGGTTGGAACTACGCGATCCGCGACTGCCTGATCTTCCAGCCGTCGCTCGGGTAGTGTTGCGGTGCCCTCTGCCGCGTGGCTGCTCAGCAGTGTCGCGATTTACGATCTTGTTGAAGTTGCTGCGCTGGCCGTTCGCAGTGGTTTCCTGATATAGCAGTGCGAGACCGTGTTTATCGAACTTGTCGAACCACTCGTCCCAGGAGATCCCCTCTAATGAATCTTCCCCGCTGTAGCCAGGGAAATCGATGCGCAATATTCCTGGATCGTCCGGATTTCCCGTGCGTTTTACGTGCGCCGGTCGACCTCCACGCTGTTCGGCCCAGCGGCGAATCTCGTCATGATCGGTGGTCACTTGGCTTGTTGCAGATGGCATGAGCTCTCATCTCCTTTCACGTTCATTCCAATAGATGCGCGCACCATTTTCGTGCCGCCTGAGATTTGTGGGTTGCGCCAACTCACGCCGCAGTCGTTTCACCACCCATGATCGAGAGCACTTCTCCGGTAATGTAGCTGGAGCAGGATTCTGCAGCGAAGAATACATACGCCGGAGCCACTTCCTCCGGCTGTGCGGGACGGCCGAGCGGCGTGTCCTGGCCATGCTTGCCTGCTTCTTCCGCCGGCTTGTCGGCGATGTTCAGTGGAGTCCAAACTGGACCTGGCGCTACAGCATTCACGCGTATTCCCTTGTCGGCCAGGTTTTGTGCCAATGACTTGGAAAACGCATTGATCGCTCCTTTTGTCGCGGAGTAGTCGAGCAACTGCTTGTTGCCTTCAAGACCCGTTTCGGAACTGGTATTGACGATCGCACTGCCCCGCTTCATGTGCTGGATCGCTGCCTTAGCCATATAGAAGTAGCCGAAGATATTTGTGCGGAACGTCTTCTCCCACTGTTCTTCCGTGAGCTTCTCGAGTCCTTCCTGACGATGCTGGTAAGCGGCGTTATTTACGAGAATGTCGAGCTGCCCGAGCCGGCGAACCGTCTGCGAAACTGCACGACGGCAGAATCCGGCATCGCTGACATCTCCCGAAATCAGCAGGCATTCGCGTCCTTCATTCTCGACAGCTCGCTTGGTTTCTTCGGCGTCCTGCTGCTCCTCGGGGAGATACACGATCGCCAGATCCGCGCCTTCGCGTGCGTAGAGCACAGCTACAGCTCGGCCGATTCCCGAGTCGCCGCCAGTGATGAGAGCCACCTTGTCCTTGAGCTTCTGCGAACCCTTATAGAGAGGAGCTTCGTATCGAGGACGTGGTTTCATTTTGGTTTCGATCGCCGGACGCGGCTGATGCTGCGCTGGAAAAGGAGGCTTTGGCTCCTGTTGCTGACCTGAGCTGCGGGACGGAAACTGCATCAGGCTTCCTCTTCTTTTTTCGTTTTTCGTGCTGACTTTGCGGGGCGACTTGGTAGGCATAGGGATCTCGCTGGAGAGCAGAGATGCAGTGGGCTGCGTCTCTACATACGTGCTTTGGAGGGGCTATGCCGGTGTCTGGTTGTAGCGTCTCGCTGCCATTTGTCCGAGTGCGGTCAGCGCGGACTTGGTGACGGCATTCTCGCTGTCTTTGCCCTTACGTTTTTCGTCTGATTCGCCAGCACTCGGCAGAGTGCGGCTCACGAGTCCAAGGATCTCAGTTGTGAGTTCCGGAGCAATGCCGTGGAAGCGCGCCAGCAGCTCAGCCTGCCAGCTGATGATCAGCTCTGACCTGCCACTTGCCGTCGCATCAGCAATCTGTTTCGCTGCGCGACTCACGCTGATCGATGTCATTGGATTTGTTCCACTCAGGCTGAACCAGGTGAATTCCTGACTGTGCTTGCCTTTGAATTCCGCATTGATGTGTGAGCCCGTTCGCATGAGTCCGGGAACGACCGTCACAACTTTGATCCCGGTGTTTCCCAGTTCGGCTCGCAGCCCTTCGGAAAGGGCGACTGCGGCGAATTTCGAGCAGCTGTACGGGAGGAGGTGTGGAACGCTAACTTTGCCGCCGATCGAGGTGATGTTCACAATGCGAGCTTCAGGATGTCGACGCATTTCTGGGAGCACAGCCAATGTAGCGTAGACCTGACTCCAGAAATTCACCTTCATCGCCTCTTCAAAATCTTCGAGCGTCTGATTCTCGATTGGGCCAACCGCAATGATGCCGGCATTGTTTACCAGTACGTCGATTGTGCCAAAATGGTTTTGGACGTCCTGAACAGTGCTCTCGACTTGAGCACGGTCAGAGACATCGCAGACAAAAGTCATGACTGTTACGCCGGTTTCGCGCTCGATGCATTGCCGCGCTCTTACCAGTTCGTCCGAGTCGCGGGCACATATAGCGACCTTAGCTCCACGACGCGCGAACTCTTCCGCCATGGCCAGACCAAGCCCACGGGATCCGCCGGTGATGAAGACTACTTTGCCTGAGAGCGAGAAGCTGCGTCTGCTGCGCAGAAAAGCCGAGGCTGCTAGCCCTGCTGCCGCTGCGCCCAGCACAACGCCGCCCACTGTCACAACTGCGGCGCCAATCAGGAATTTCTTGCTGCGAGGAGAGAGGTGGAAATCCAGGCGGTCGAGCAGATCCATGGGTACCTCCGAGGTGTATGGAGTCAGCTGACGAGAGCCATTTGCGGTTCGGGAACATCCTTTACCGGTTCCACGCGAATTCGCAGTTCGCTCCCTAGTTTAAGGAAATCGTTGGACCACTCAGTCGAGACCGCCCCCGATTTCACCAACTCCGGATAGGTGCTTCTCGACATCTGGTAATAGAGATTTTCAACCTTCCAGAGATTTACTGCAAACGGCAGGTCTTTCAGGAGCTCACGCAGTGAGAGAATTTTGCGCAGAAGACCTAAATTTTGCGGATGCCGGAAGAAGTGCAGCATCAGAGCGTTCAATTTACGCTCCATCAGATAGGCAAGCCCCGCCGAGTCCAACGGAACGCGCTCTTCTTTGGCTTCGTTCAGCAATTTGTGAGCTTCGCGCAGGTCGAGAAATTCCTTACGAAACTCTCGACGCAGCGCAGCATTGAGAACAAATTCCGCCGCTAGCGCCAGAGGCTTTGGCCGGGGGAAATTTGTGCCTGACAGAAAACGCATCAACGGCGCATGGTGCTCGTAGATGGTTCGCAAGCTCGCTTCCGTCTCCTGCATAGTGGATTCCAGAATGTGATCGACAATGCGCCGCTGCTCGTCTCGGAACAACGACTTGAGCGAGTAGATCGCACCGCCAAAGCGCTGATCGAGCACTCGAAGAACCGCTGGAACATCGGCCCGCGAGAACACCTCGTTCAATTCCTGCACCGTTTGGTCGTAGGAATCTCCCTCGGCGCCTTTCCGTACGCCGGCACTGAGCGTGTGATCTCCCATGTGCAGGACAGCGAAAGTGAATCGATCGCATTCCTGCGTAATACGCGAACAAACTCCCGCTTGGCCTAATGCAAGCTGCATCTTGCCGGAGACGAGAGTCCGGTAATCGCTCGGCTCAATCGTGTAGCAGTACTTCGAAGCGCCAGCTTCAAAGAGTGAACTTATGGCATAGTGTGCCGCCACCTGCTCAAGTCCAACCGCCGAAGGAATGATCCACTTCCTGTAGATCTCCGCTCCATTCTGATGTTCAGGAAGGTTGCTCTTTGCCTGCTCGAGGCGCTCAAGCAAGCCCTGCTCAACAGAGTTGCCCTCTTCACCGGCGAGCTTCTTCATCAGCTGGATGACACGCCCGGCATAGGCAATCACTTGAACGGTCTCGATGCCCGAGAGTTCGTCAAAGAACCAGCCGCAGCTCGTGTACATGAGCATGGCGTGTCGTTCCATCTCGAGAAGCTCGAGTGCCGTGACACGTTCTTCGCCTGAAACCTGATGGGAGGCATTTTGGGCAAGGAAGCGGTCCACGCTCTCAGACGAGCGATCCAGAATCACCGATATGTATTCATTGCGCGCTTTCCACACGTCTGCGAAGAATATTGCAGCTCGCTGCTCGTAGAACGGCAGCGCCGTGTCGCGGAGCCAATCGAGCGCATTGCGCAATGGCGTGCGCCATTCCTGGTTCCACCCATTGCTAGCTCCGGAATTGCAGCCGCAGTTCTCGCGCCAGCGTGCGACGCCGTGCGAGCAACTCCAGGAACTGTTCTCGATGATCTGCGCTTCATGCTGAGGTGGATGTTTCTCCAGGTACTCGCCGTAGTTCGTGAGCTTGGCGATTCCCTTTTCTTCGATGTACTGGAGCGCATAAGCAAGGGCCATGTCTCCGTGTGCGTGATGATGTCCGTAACTTTCGCCATCGGTGGCGATATGCATCAGCTGTGGCCAGTCGCGGGCGTCGGAAAAGCCTCCGGCCAGGCGATGCGCGAATTGCTCGCCGCTGTTGAGCAGCTTCTCGAATGCCACTGCCTGCGAAATGGGTGCGTCGTAGAAAAATACGGTGATGCTGCGCCCGTCGCGCAGGCGCACGATGTACGGACGACTGGGATCGATCTTCGCTCCACTCGCATCACGGTAGGCGCGGGAGCCAATCCGGCGGAAACGCCAAGCCTGATACGGCGACAAAATCGTAAATTTGATCCCAAGCTGGGCCATTAGGTCGAGCGACTGCAGATCCACGGCGGTCTCGGGCAGCCACATACCTTCCGGCTTTCGCTGAAAACGAGATTCAAAGTCACGCATTCCCCAGTAGATCTGCGTGTAGCGATCATGGTTATTCGCTAACGGCAGAATCATGTGGTTATACGCTTGAGCAATGGCAGAGCCATGCCCTGAGAATCGCTCCTGACTCATCCGATCAGCGTCAAGGATCGAACGGTAGACCTCTGGCTCTTGCTCCTCGAGCCAAGACAAGAGCGTTGGACCAAAATTGAAGCTGACACGCGCATAGTTGTTGGTGATTTTAGAAATGCAGCCCTGATCGTCGAGGATGCGTGCGGCCGCATTCGGCGCATAGCACTCGTTGGTGATCCGCTGGTTCCAATCGTGGAAGGGATAAGCGGAGTCCTGCACCTCCACAGTCTCGAGCCAGGGATTCTCGCGGGGCGGCTGATAGAAATGAGCGTGAATACAGATGTAGCGTTCCATGATGACGAAGTGGGAAGGCGGCAAAGCCAGAGAACCGCGTGATTAGATGCAGGAAGAGCAGGCCGCTGCTGGCCTAAGGAACAATCTTTTCGTCACGCAGCAGCCGGTTATTCATATCGCAGAGCTTCGATTGGGTCCAGATTCGCGGCCTTCCACGCAGGGTAGATCCCAAACAGCAGCCCAATCGAGCATGAGACGCTGAACGCCGCGACGGTCCAATATACCGACATCGTTGCCGGAAGCGCCTGGAAAGCAGCACGGATGCCCCAGGTGATCATCCCGCCGATGACGATACCAATCACACCGCCCAAGGCACACAAGGTTATGGCCTCCAGCGTGAACTGGAAGAGGATGTTCCGTTTTGTGGCTCCAATAGCCTTTCGCACACCAATCTCACGCGTCCGTTCGGTAACAGAGACCAGCATAATGTTCATCACGCCCACGCCGCCGACAATCAAACCGACGCTGGATACAGCAAACATGAATACAAAGATGCCGCCGGTTAGTTGTGCCCAGAGATCAGACAGCGCGTCTGGCGTGAAGATCGCAAAATTATCCGGCTGATTGAACTTCACGTGCCGACGCCGGCGCAGAACCTCGCGAATTTCGTCTTTAACGGCGTCGACGGTAGCGTGGGAATCGGCCTTAACGCTCACCCAATGATCTTTCAGTTCCGGATGAATCTTCTTAAAGGTTTGCAGTGGGAAATACACGATATTGTCGTCGGGATTCTTGCCTCCGCCAACGCCAGACTTCCGCTTATCAGCAACGGCGATCACTGAAAACAACTCGCCTTCGATATTGATTTCCTTCCCGAGCGGGGACTCTGCTCCAAACAGCTCTTCAGCCGTGTCGTACCCGACCGCGATCACATCCGCGCGACGCTGATCTTCTTCCTCAGTGAAGAAACGGCCTTCTCTGAGAGCGATGTCGTAGACGTCCTTGATCGAAGCGGTGTCGCCTTCAAGGATCACGTTGCTTGCCTTACGGCCCTTGTACTTGACCGAGTACGTACCGGAACCGAACTGCGGCATGAACATCCGGATACCGGCCCCAACAGAGTTCACGTGTGGGAGATCGCGCAACGCAAGTGCATCTTCGAGTGCCAGCTCCTTGCGGGTGAGAAGCTCTGTGGAAGGACGCCCAAACTGAAAGACATCGAAACGATAGACCCAGACTACGTTCGATCCCATCTCCGCGACCTGCTCTTGAATTCGGGAATTCAGGCCGCGAACCACCGAAGAGATGGCAATCACTGTCATCACGCCGATGACAATTCCAAGCACAGTGAGCCCGGAGCGCAGCTTATTCTTGGCAATGGTGTCCATCGCCATGTTGATCGTCTCAAGATGGTCTTTCTTCAGCATGCTTAGAGCTCCGACCTCAGCGCCACAATGGGATCCAGCATTGCTGCCTTTCTCGCCGGATAGACCCCAAAGAAAACGCCCACGCTGGCAGACACCACCAAAGCTGCTGCAACCGCCCAAAGGGCAATCGAGGAAGGCATGCCAATCAGCAGCGTGACTGTCTTCGCAATAAATATCCCGCCCACAGTGCCAATCACGCCGCCCACCAACGCCATGGTCCCAGACTCGATGAGGAACTGGCTGAGCACATCCCGTCGCTTCGCGCCAAGCGCTTTGCGGATGCCGATCTCGCGTGTCCGCTCCGTCACCGAGACCAGCATGATATTCATGATCACGATGCCGCCCACGATCAACGAAATCGAAGCGATGGCAACCGTCACCATAAAGAAGTTCTCACTAATGCTCGCCCACAAGCTAATGAATGTTTCATTCGTGTCAATCACGAAGCTGTCTGGCGCACTTGGAGCATCGTGACGCCGGGTTCGCAGGATCACGCGTACCTGGTCCATCGCATTCGTCATGGGAACGCCAACGTCGAAGCCCTTGCCCCAGATCCGAATGCTGTTGTTGTGAGCTCCGTATTTGCGAACATAAGTGGTGATGGGCATCATTACCCAATTGTCGCGACTCTGCCCGAGCGTCTTCCCTTCTTTCTTGGCTACTCCGATGATCGTGTATGTATCACCGTCAACGCGAATCTCTTTGCCGACAGGATCAGTCGCACCGACGAGGTTTTCCATAATGTCGTTTCCGATAATGACCACCTGCGTGGCAGAGCGTTCGTCGGCGTCTGTAATGCTGCGACCATTCACCACATCGAGGTCATAGATCCGACCCATGCTCGGAGTCCAGCCGCGCACCTGAGTATCGGCGCTTGACGTTTGAGCGAACTTCACCACTCCAGTGAGTTTGGCGAGCGAGGCCCCGACAACTTTGCAGTTCGTACATTGGTCGCGAACGGCCTCATAATCATCGAGCTGGAAGTTCTTACGCCTCTGCCCGGCCATCCAGTCCTCGATGTTGGTGATGACGTTCTTCTGCTTATTAACGATGAACACGTCAGCGCCAAGATTGAATACTTTCTCAGCAACGTAGCCGTTGATGCCGTTCACGAAAGTCATAACGGCAATTACCGAAGACACGCCAATCACGACTCCAAGCAGCGTAAGGACAGAGCGGAGCTTGTTTGCCCAAAGAGATTGCAGGGCAATGCGCATGGCTTCAGTAATGTTCATCGGATCGAGGCCGGGTAGCTCGTCTAAGTGTACGGGAATGAGTAGGTAATTGTTTCAGAGAACGCAGTGTTCTACGGCGGTGAATTCAGGCGGGGCACGAGAGTCAAATTCACTGCTAACAGGGAATTTAACAGTGAATTTTTTTGAGTTTCATCGAATTCCGCCGAAAACCTGCAAAATTCGTAAAGGGAACAGTGAAGAACAGCGAATTAGCAGTGAATTTGCTAACGCCCGTTGCAGCGTCCCTGGATGTCGGCTACCTGATGCTGATCTTACTCGGCTGCCTGATGCTGATCCTATGACGAAAAGGGCGGCCTGCAGCCGCCCTCTTTCCTTATTTCTTTGCTGATCTTAAGCTGCCTTGCCGGCCACGATTCTGTGGGAAGTTGAGGTATCCACGTCGTAGGTTTCCACTTGGGGTTCGGTGTCCAGCTGGTTGCGGATCAGGCTGGTAATGTTCTGGAACTGCTGGCTGTGATACTGCTGCGCATCCTCCCGCGTCTTCCAGAAGCTGATCGCCAACACCCGGTTGGGATCGTTGGTCGAGACGAGGGTGAACTCATCCACAAATCCATTCTGGTTTTTCAGGATGGGGAGGGCTTTGTCCCGAATGGTATTGCAAACTTCCCGGGCTTTGCCGCTTTTGGTTGTTACTTGAACGACTCTGGTGAACATCCTAGCGCTCCTTTCGTGGTTGGGGGTTGAAAGGGACTTACGAGTGCAGAACGCACTCCGAAACGAAGCTTCTAAGTGCCACCCAAGCTACGCCCACTCGGAGGCACGGGTCAACGACCGAAAACGATGCAGACTGACGGCCAATAGCTGCCGGGTAAATAGTGGATGTCCTGAGTTGCCGGATTGTTAGTCTCCTGCACCCAGCGGCTATCGCCGCCAGTTCCGATTATAATGGTTAAAGAGGCAAGTGGACCGGATGGTCGCCCCGGCTTGCCGGGGAGGAAAGTCCGAACTCCGCAGAGCAGTGTGCCGGATAACGTCCGGGATTCCAGCGTCAAGGCTGGAAGACGGCCAGTGCCACAGAAAACATACCGCCCCGGCCTGCCGGGGTAAGGGTGAAAAGGTGCGGTAAGAGCGCACCGCCTGCGCAGCAATGTGCAGGGCATGGTAAACCCCACACGGAGCAAGACCAAATAGGGAGGGAGCCCCCGGCTTGCCGGGGACACGCACCGGCTCGGCGCGTTACAACCTCCGGGTAGGTCGCACGAGCCTGGCAGCAATGTCAGGCCCAGAGGAATGACCGTCACTCCGTGCAAGCGGAGTACAGAATTCGGCTTACAGGTCCACTTACTTTCACTCTGCTACTGTTCAATTTGCTGACTGCGCAGCACGGGCCGCATCACGCTCCCAACCATGAAATTTGACAACCAACCATTCGAATAGCACACTCGCGCCCCAATCTCAAAAGACGACTCTGGGACAAGCAGGAATCCGATTTCCTGCACACTTCGGGGGCACTCGTATGCTCAGCACGATCAAGCGCGTCTATGTAATGTGGGCCATTTCAGTACTGCTGCTCTCGTCTTCCGGAGGCGCCTTCGCTCAGGTAACGCGACGAGGCGATGGACATCCTTTTGCCCATCGCCTCTCTTTAAGTTGACGTTTATCTGGTGGCTATGGTTTGAGCGCGAGCGACTGTGTTGAGAAAGCCTCTTGCTTCGGGCGGTGGCGGCACCTGGCCTGCCAGCAGCTGCTGGCTGGTCATGTCCTGGCCGTAAAGAGCCTTCGTCGCATCCTTGTCTTGACGGATCGCTGATCCGTTGAGCGAGATTCCGGCGAACGCGCCCTTGCTGCGCGAGTAGGTCAGGATTGGAGCTTTCAGCTTCCAATCAGTTCCGGCTGCAGCGTCCCGGCCTACTGGACCGGCAGCTGCAGATGCTTCTCCGCCGACCTGGAACTTGTCGGAAAGCAGCGCCTGCATACCCTTTTCATTCATGACCAGCATGACCAGGTCCACACCTTCGGCGCCTAGCTGTAATCCAAAACTTCCACCCGAGATGGTGAAGAACGAGGGCGCACTCCAGCCTTGCGTGTTCTTGCAGGTGGCCACGCCCTTGCCATGCTGGCCGCCGATGCCAAATCCAGCTTTCACCATGTGCGGAACGATCGCAACGCACTGCGCGCTGTTGAGTACATTTTCGGGAATTCCTTTATCGGGAGCCGCAGTAATTTCCTGCAGAACGGTAGCAGCATTGTCCAGCCGCTTCTGCACGTCAGATTTGTCTTCTGCGGCCGCAGCAAAGCCGGACAAACTTACGGTTAACAGAAGCGAAAGCAGCTTCTTCATAGAACTTCCTCCTTTTGAATTCGCAAGTTGAATCGTGGAACGTCTGAGAACAACAGATTGTCCGCGGTTGGTTGCTGAAGATAAGGAGGCCGGTAAAGATGCGGGAGGTTGCTCCACTAATCTCAGAGTTGCTCAACCTGCAGCATGCATCAGAGCAGCTTCGCGCGATCCAGAGCCTCTGATGCGTGCAGCTCCCACAAAGGACACAGTTGCTGGATGGGAAAGACGAGAGAGTGATGCCACTCCCTGAGCAGCTGAGTGCGGCATCGGGTCGAAGAATCAGGCTCTAATCAGGCTCTAATCAGGCTCTAATACGGTGAATGATTGTAGCGGGATAAGAAAGTTACTCGCATCGCAGCGCAATCAGCGGATCGAGAGTCGAGGCGCGTCGAGCTGGGACGTAGCAGGCCAGAAGCGCGACTGCGATCAACAGAAGGAGTACTGCCGCAAACGTTAGGGGATCGGTGGCGCTGGTACCGAAGAGCATTGTCTTTATCAAACGTGTAAGAGCCAGAGCAGCGACAAATCCCACACCGACGCCGAGCAGCACTGCTCTCATTCCCTGGCTGATCACCAGTCGCAGCACATCTCCTCGATTCGCGCCTAATGCCATGCGGAGTCCCATCTCCTGTGTACGTTGCGCGGCCGAACAGGTGACCACGCCGTAGATTCCGATGGCTGTCAGCAATAGAGCGAGCAGGGCGAAAGTTCCAGTGAACTGAGCTGTGAGGCGCGACTGGCTCAAGCGTCCGGAGGAGGCGATGACTTCTTTCATGCTGGCTACAGCGGCGAGCGGCTGATCGGGATCGAGTTGGACGATCTTCTTTCGTGCGGCGCTGAGCATCATCGCCGGATCACCCTGACCGCGGACTATGACTCTCATCGTGGAGCTTGGACTCTGCTCGAGCGGCTGATACATCTCCACTGGTGCGGAAGCTCCAACTCCGAATGACTTTACGTCTGCTACGAGGCCGACGATTTCCATCGGTATCTTCTCGCGAGTGCCGGTGATGTGCAGTCCGATTGGGTCGCGTCCGGAGAAGTGACGACTTGCTGTGGTTTCGTTGATGATCACTACTGGATTGCTGCCGGCGACATCATGGTCATCGAAGAAGCGGCCGCGAAGCAGCGGAATGTGCATGGTCTTGAAATAGTCGGGAGTGATGATTTGCGTCGAGATAAATGGATCTTTGCCAAGTCCCTGGCATACGGCGCCTTCTGGACAGAAGTAGATGAAGAGTCCGCCGGGCGAGACCGGAAGATGTTGCACCGCAGCGATCGACTGAACGCCGGGAATCGTCTTCATTTCTTCGATCAGGCGTCGAAAGAATTCCGACCTCTGCGCCGGTTGCGGATAGCGCGTCTCAGAAAGCTTCAGAGAGAACGTAGTGATGTTGTCCGCATCGAAGCCGGGATTCACGCCGGTTAACTTCGCGAAACTCTTGATCAGCACTCCGGCGCCGATTACGAGCAATGCTGCAACCGCAACCTCCGCCATCACGAGCAGCGCCTGCGAACGACCACCGCGTCGACTTTGCGTTGAACTGCCTCGTGCTTCATTGAGCGTTTCATTCACGTTCTGCCGTGAGCTCGTGACCGACGGTAACAGCCCAAATCCAATGCCGGTGACGAGGCAAAGAACGGCTGTGAACGCGAGCACCGGAAGGTTCAGGCCGATAGCGTTTGTGTGAGGCAACACTGAGTCGGGGAGTACATCGAGTAAGCGCACTCCGACGTATGCCAGCAAAATGCCAAGCGCGCCACCCATCAGCGAGAGCACGACACTTTCAGTAAGGAGCTGCCGGATCAGCCGAATGCGGGAAGCTCCGATCGCGGTGCGAATCGCAACTTCTCGCCGGCGTGCGGTGGCGCGGGCGAGAAGCAGACTGGCAACATTTGCGCAGCCGATGAGCAGCACGACTCCGACTGCCGCAAGCAGAACAAGCAAAGGTTTCCGCACGTCTCCAACGATCGCTTCCTTGGCGGATTCAACCGCAAGCTCGAATTTCAGAGCGTCGGCAAAGCCAGGAAAATCGCGTTTATATGCTGCATTAATCGAGGCTAACTCAGACTCTACCTGATTGATCGAAACACCACGCTTCATCCGCGCAACCGTGGAGACGAATGAGGCTCCGGTTCGCACGCGTACCGGACCCATCAGAGAATGCTTGAAGACACGCGGAAGCCACACGCCGGGCTCCTCAGTTTGCAAAAAAGGAAAACGGAAATTTGGCGGGAGGACTCCGACCACGATCACATTGCGTCCATCGAGAGGAATCGGCTGCCCGATAGCATCGCGACTCGCGCCGAGGTGCCGGTGCCAGAAGGCGTCGGTCACGACGGCCACATCGCCTCCGCCTTCTTCGTCCTCCTGCGGCAGAAACCCGCGGCCGATCGCAGGTTCAACTCCTAGCACTTCGAAGAGATTGCGCGTGGTGTGTGCGGCGTTAACCTGCTCCGGCGTGCCATGCATCGCGAGGCTGAGAGGCAGTGGATAGTATCCGGCGGTGCCTTCGAGCAGCTGCGACTGGGACTGGATTCTTTGCAGCTTGGTGTAGGAGATGACGAAGTTGCGGGATTTCGTGGATACATCCTGCAATGCGATGGCGACAAGCCGGTCGGAATCCGGATAGGGGAGCGGGCGCAGAAGTACAGCGTCGATTACTGAGAACAACGCAGTGTTAGCGCCGATTCCGAGGGCGAGGGTCAGGACCGCAACGACGGTGAATCCTGCATTCTTTCGCAGAACGCGAATTCCGAAGCGAATATCTTGCCAAAGAGTTTCCATGCACCAGTTGGACGTAAGCATTCTATGTGGCGTGAGCAGGCCGGTGAGTCGAACCTACCACCTACTTGTGGCACAGTTGCCCTAGCCTGTGGCTCTGCCCAAAGCGAACAGGCGAAATCACTCGCGCGATAGGTTAGAATTCGCTCTTTACAAGAGTCATGACTCAATTTTCGTTTTTCCCCGCTCTCAGCCTTCGACTTACTTTCAAGGCATGCGCAGTCGCCTGTCTTATCTTCGGCTCTTTTGTTATCGCGCCTGCGCAAACAGCTGCGCCGTCCGCAGCAGGGAAGCAACATGCTGCGTCTCTACCGCGCAGCATTGCTGCACGCTCCGCGAATCCTGGCCGTTATGATCCGGTTGCTGATCCGAAAGCTGTCGTTCGCATTGGAAGTGTGCGGTTCACTGTCCTAACACCGCAGTTAATTCGCATGGAGTGGACGGCTGACGGCAAGTTCGAGGATCATGCGTCTTTTGTATTCCTGAATCGGCACTTACCGGCGCCGAAGTTCACAGTCTCCAGTGCAGATGGCGGGAACCGGCACATCATCAAGACTGACGCACTGTCGCTCTCCTACACCGTCGCTCAGGACAGCAGCGGCAAGTTCAGCGCTGACAATCTTCGCGTCGACTTCATGCTGAACGGCAAACAGATGAGCTGGCGTCCCGGCATGGAGGATAAGGGTAATCTGATGGGAACGACGCGCACGCTCGATGGCGCGCTTGGTGGGAAGACACGCGAACCCATCGATCCGGGATTGATCTCGCGCGATGGCTGGGTTCTCGTGGATGATTCTTCACGCCCTCTCTTCGATTCCGCCGACTTCAGCTTCACGCAAGGCGAACACAGTCCCTGGCCGTGGGTGATGCAGCGGCCGGCGGGCGATCGCCAAGACTGGTACTTTTTCGGATACGGGCACGACTACAAGCAGGCGCTCAGCGACTTCACGAAGGTTGCGGGACAGATTCCCTTGCCTCCGCGATTCGCATTCGGCACATGGTGGTCGCGTTACTGGGCGTACAGCGATCAGGAGTTCGAAGACCTGGTTCGCGGATTCCACGACAACGATGTTCCACTCGACGTGCTGGTCATCGACATGGACTGGCACCTAACCTTTCATCAGAATTGGTTCAGTTCTGAGAACGATCAATCCGGGCATCGGCTCGGCTGGTCAGGATATAGCTGGAACAAGCTTCTCTTCCCCGATCCTGACGCTTTCCTGAGGAAGATTCGATCCGAAGGACTGAAGACCACTCTGAATCTGCATCCGGCCTCCGGCGTACAGCCGTGGGAAGATGCTTACGCAGAGATGGCGAGGTGGATGGGCATTGATCCGGCGACGAAGAAGTACGTGCCCTTCGACATCACCAACAAAAAATTTGCGGCCAATTACATGGACCTCCTGCACCATCCACTGGAAAAGCGCGGCATCGATTTCTGGTGGCTCGATTGGCAGCAGGAGGCGAACACGAAAACGGCGGGCGTGAATCCGACGTGGTGGCTGAACTACGTTCACTTCAGCGATCAGGCGCGCGAGGGCAAGCGTCCACTGCTATTCCACCGCTGGGGCGGGCTTGGCAATCACCGCTATCAGATTGGATTCTCGGGCGACACGATCTCAGTTTGGGACTCTCTCGCCTTTCAGCCGTGGTTCACCGCCACGGCAGCGAACGTCGGCTATGCGTACTGGAGTCACGACATTGGCGGCCATATGCCGGGCGCGGTCGATCCGGAGCTGTACACACGCTGGATCCAATTCGGCACCTTCAGTCCTATCCTGCGCACGCACACAACCAAGAATCCCGATTCGGAACGACGTATCTGGGCCTATCCCGAACCTTACGCGGACATCATGCGTGATGAGTTTCACCTTCGCTACGCGCTTGTTCCCTACATCCACACCGAAGCCCGCCGCACCTACGACACCGTCATCGCTTTCCTGCGCCCTCTTTATTACGACTGGCCGGAAGCCGAGCAGGCCTATACGGCGAAGAACGAATACGTGTTTGGCGATAACATGATCGTGGCGCCCGTAACCTCTCCCATCGACAAGGCAAGCGGTTTGGCGACCGAACAGATCTGGCTTCCGTCGGGAGAGTGGATCGAATGGGATACGGGCCGGCATTTTAGCGGCCCCGCCCAACTCACGCGCAGGTTCTCCATTCGCGAGACTCCCGTGTATGTACGCGCCGGAGCCATTGTGCCCATGGCTCCAAAGATGCGCTATACGAACGAGAAGCCGGTGGATCCACTCATTCTGACGGTATTTCCTCTCTCATCGGGACAGAAGTCCTTCTACACGCTTTATGAGGACTCTGGCAAAGGTCGTGAGTACCAGACTGGGAAAGCGGCATGGACGGACATTCGAGCCACAGAATCGAACGGGCAGCTGACCATCGCCATCGCGCCTCCGAGAAAGAGCTTTGCTGGAATGCCGGCGCGAAGAGCGTACGAGCTGCGCCTGCCGGGCGATTGGCCGCCGCAAACGGTAACCGTAAATGGCCGGCCTCTTGCTCTGATTGCAGAAGAGAACAAAGCAGGTTGGCGCTACGACGGCAACACGCTCACCACGATTCTGCGCACTCCTCAGCTGGCGGTCTCCGATGTTGTGACTATTCGCGTGAGTAGAAACACTGAGTTGATGGCACGACGAGGAGAGCTGGACGGCTTCGCCGGAGCCATGACTCGTTTGCGCGAGACTTACGATTCCCTGAATGAAAACTGGCCGCTGGGCTGGTCTCCTGACGAGTTGATCGATGGCATGCAGAGTGGCGACCGTCTCACCTACCATCCCGAGACTGCGGCCAGGGAACTCTCGCATTATCACGACGTTCTTCCCCAGGCACAGAATCAAGTACAGGCCATGACCAAAGGCCTTACGCAGGAGCAGATGGAAAAGGTCGCGGCACGCGTAGGACAGGACTGGAGATCAGACGTGGTGAAGAAAAAGATGGGCGAATATAACGAGCGCGTCGGCCGCGCCGCGAACGAGATCAATGATATCAACGCGCAATCGAGATCTCAGGCTACAGCGAGTGCGGCGCAATAAAATTCAAAAATAGGTGCTCATCAATTCCTTCGCCCATCGCGGCTGGCGAACATTCTTGCTCTCTGGAAGAAATTCCGCCATCACTGGCTTGATGTCGAGCACCGGCGAGCCGTTGAAGGCATCCAGACCATGCACGTGAAGGGAGAGTCCTTCGACAGATACGATCTCGCAGATCGTGGCGCCGATACGGTTGGGACGCTTACGGCCGCGTTGAGCGAAGATGCCCACTTTGGGCCAACTTGGATTTTCTCGCGGATGTCTGGCCTTGGTTTCTTCCTCCGATTCGGGAAGCTGATCGAATTGAAACAAGATTTCCACGTGTGAGAACTCATGCAATCCATTCAGAGCCACAGGTTCAAAGCGGGTCTCATCGAGACGAATTTCGGCAACGATCTCGCCCCAGCGCTCGTCACGTTGATTCCGGATTTCAGAAATTACATTGCCGATCGGCTCAATCTGGATCGTTTTCATGCTGTCATTATCGCCCGGCGGGAGCGGCCGAGACTGAGAATGCTGCGTCTCTGTTAGCTTCCGAAGTCCTACACCGCCGGACGATCCTTCACCAGCGATTGAAGATCCCGAGATTTTTCATACGCAGTGCGGATTAAGCTCTCCGCGTCGGCTGGCAGATTGAGGTTCTTTGTCACCAGAACCTGAAGGCTGGTGTGGAGTACAACCGCCCTCGCCTCGTACTCCTGATGAAAGTGTCTGAGAACTTCCATCAGCTTGCGCACGTTGCGCTCGCGATCATTGTTTCGCCATAGAAGCCATCCAATAAAGAGTCCGAAGAAGATAAACAGGAAGCGGTACAGCATCATGCCAGGATGGAGCGCCACTTCGGCCAGAAATCCCTGGCCTTCGGACTTAGCGTCCATCACGGTGTCCAGCAGGAGCGCTATCAAACCGAAAACTGCGCCATACACAATTTCTCTGTAGGTGCTGAGCATCGGGCTTCACTCCAATGAGAATGCTCAAGGTACAGGATGCTCCAGCGTGTGTCCAACCACGCTGAATTGAAACAAGGGACCCTTTATGGCGGGGAAGCCCAGTGGCTAAAGCCAGAAGTGTGCCTGGCTTGTGCCGGCACAGCTAACAATTCCATGCCCTCTCAAAGCAGCTTGCATAGAGTTCTGGGTTGATCGAATGCTGTAACCTGTTGGCAAGCTGCAGGAGAGCTTGAGCTGTGATTAATCCTTTCGCCCCAGGCAACGTGGTCGTCGTCACGTTGAACATGCCACGCGAGAAGTTTTGGGGCACGTTGCTTGCGCTTACTCCTGCCGGCGCCAGCCTGCGTGGAATTGATCTGAATTCCCTTGACGACTTTGCCCGACAAGTCCGGGACGGCGATCAGGTAGACGCGAATATCGTGTTCTTCCCGATGCACCGTATCGAGCGCATCGAAAGCGATGACCGCAATGGCGAGATCCCTTCTCTCCAAGAACGTTTCCAGAACAAAGCGGGACGCACGTTCAAGTCGCTCTCCGGCTCGGAGTAGCTACATTCTTCCTGCGGCGGCTGCCGCGACTGCCGGCTTGGCTTTTGGCTTTGGTCGCAGCTTGCTTCGCGCTGGTTCTTCGATGAATCGGTAAATGAGTATCGAGATCGCGAGCACGATCGCGAGGCACTCTGCCAGACCGAGAAAATTGGCGTTGCGGACCTCTCCTTTTTGAGTGCGGAAGAAACTGAAAAGGACAGTAACGTGAATCAGGTACATGCTGTAACTGGCGTCCCCGAAGAGAATGAGGAGTCGATTCTCGAGAATAGAGGTCCAGCGCGAGCCCAGGGCTACGCCATAGATGATGGCTGCAAAGGCCGGCGAGAGCAGCGCGGTATGAATGATTGCGTATGGAATCTTGGTCGAAAAAACCGCGACAACAGCCATTGCAATCGCGCTGATCGCGATCAATGGCAGTGCAACCACCCCTTTATTGCGTTCTGTCCGAAGAAAAACAAACCCGGCAGCCATGCCCATAAGAAATTCAGGCAGGCGAGCGACGGGGAAGAACTTCACGGCATTCATCCATGACGTGTAGACCTGCGAATCGGGATTCACAATCCCGTCCGGCCGGAGTACGGCGTAGCTGGTCGAGATCAGATTGCTTGCAACCCAACAGGCAACCATAATCCCGAACAGTTGTTTGACCGACAGACGGCTGTAGCGAAGAAGCAGAAACGGGAATACCAGATAGAAAAACGCCTCCACGGAAAGACTCCAGCCCACCGCATTCCACGACAGCGCCGCCGGAGGTACCCAGGACTGCAGCAGCAGAATCTCAAGCGCAGCTGCCACTTTGGTGTGTGCCGCCTGAAATGCCATGAACGGTAGCTGAATCAGGTTGTAGTGCTGAACCGCGAAGATGAAGAAAGGAGTCGTTAAGAGAAGTGCAACGGCGTATGCCGGATATACCCGCGCAAACCGAGCGCGCCAAAAATCACGCGCGCTGATCGGCTTTCCGGCATAGGTGTAGACCAGGATGAACCCGGAGAGGACAAAGAAAAAGCTCACACCGACATAGCCAATCGACGCAAGCCGCTGATACCAAATCGGTCCAAAGACTGCCGCGATCGCCTGCACGTGGAACATGTAGACGTGAAGAGCAGCGAAAAAGCGCAAAGAAGTAAGCGCCGGCAGACGCGGACGACGAACTTCGATAGTCATTTGAATGAAACCGGGCTGAAGAGTTCAGAGAATTCTATTACGATTTACTGCTCAGCGCGACTAGCTTCGTGCAAAAGCGGGAGCAGCCTCTTCTGCTTCCTTCAAACTTCTGCTCGTCTCTTCATAAGAAACGTGCGCCTCATCCCACAAAGAATGATCTCGCAGCAGGCGCGATACAAGTGCAGTGTGCATTGCGTGTCCGGCGCGGTTGGCCACAACCTTACCGAGGATGCGATGACCGAGGAGAGCCAGGTCTCCGATCAGGTCGAGGATTTTGTGGCGAACAAACTCATCCGGAAAGCGCAGTGGACCGTTTTTCACTCCGGCGTCGGTTAGAACAATCGCGTTTGCTTCTGATGCTCCACGAATCAGGCCCATATTGCGCAATGCGCCCTCATCGCGAAGAAATCCAAATGTGCGCGCAGGAGCGATTTGCGATTCGTAGGCGTCTCCCGTGAGATCGAGATCGAACGTCTGCAGCCCGATGGGTCGAGGAAAATCGATGGTGTAGGAAATCGAGTAGTGGTCCGCAGGATAGACCGCGAGAAACTTATCGCCTTCGACGATCTCGACGGGCCTTGTGATACGCCAGTAAACCCGCTGTCTTCGCTGGCGCTTGATGCCCACGCGGTGAATGGCATCAAGAAATGGCTTGGCGCTGCCGTCGAGGATCGGCAGTTCGAGTTGATCCAGCTCAATGATTGCGTTGTCGATGCCGGTGCCCATTAGCGCCGACAACGCGTGCTCCGTGGTTGAAATGAGTACGCCGCGCTTCATCAAGCTGGTGGCGTAACTCACTTTGGCTACATTACGGCCAACGGCTTCGATGGAAAAGCCCTCAAGGTCCACGCGGCGGAAACAAATGCCGGTGCCCACGGGTGCGGGCAGGACGCGCATCTTCACTGCCGCGCCGCTGTGCAGGCCGACGCCACTAAAGCTGATCGGCTCTCGGATTGTTTGCTCTTGAACCAACTGCAGTCCGTAAGATGCTGGTAACTAAAAGCATAACTCGCATCCTTCAAGACAGACTGTGGCAAATAGGAGACAGTGGCTGGCCGTTTTGACGCAGCCATGTACCTTCGGGACTATTTCTTTTTGGCCTCGAAGGCAGTCGGGGGAACAAAGAGGTTGTCGGAAAGTCCCTGGTTATACACGACTTTCGTCAGAAAACGCTGCGACACCATTTCGTCATTCTTCATGCGCGTAATCACGAAGGGAGTCTGGATTCCCTGCACCAGCCGATATTCGGAATAAATATCGGAGTAAGTATCCTTCTCTTTATACGTTGGATCCCGCACGGTGAAGCTCTTGCGAATTGGCAGGTATTTGAAGGAGTCGATGCTGAATGTCGCCTGCTGGTTCTTCGCGTTCGCAATGGTCACGGTCTCGACTTGATGATTGTCGGTGAAGCCGGCTCCGCCGTAGAAGAAGGTCGTGCCTGGCGCATCCAGCCAAGTGCGCAGCACTTTTTCCATTGAGTACTGATCGCGAAGCTGGAAGTCGCGATGGATATCGTCGTCCTCGGGCTTGGTGCCGTGAAACGTTGTCTCCGTGCCACGATCCCCGTTGTGAATGACGATCCAGTCGCGCTGCTTGGTGAGCTCGATCCGTTCCTTATCGGGAAACTTGTAGAATCGCCAGAACGGCGCCGTTCCACCGGTGGGCTGGCCGTGGTAGAAGCTGTTCGTGCGGCCGTCCTGCTCGACGTCGGTGTAGTGGAGATAGGCATCTCCGCCCAGAGCCTGAACCATTTTGGAAACAAGCTCTTTGGCCTTAATCTCGCCGGAGTCGGCAGAGGCGGCTTTTGTTGCAGTTTGAGAAGCGGTATCAGGAGCCGGAGTCGACCGGCAGCCAGAGGTTTGCGCTGAGCTCGCCAGGCTGGCGAGGCAAAGACAGAGTAGAAGAAATCTCATAACCACGGAATTATGTTACCAAGCCACGAAAAATAGGCCTCATCCCACGAGAACAGCCCCACCGTTGACATTCAGGATCTCCCCCGTAATAAAGCCTGCGTGGTCAGTGCATAGGAAAAGGATTGGAGCAGCGATCTCCTCCGGCTTACCGACCCTGCCGAGGGGAATCGTCGCGAATACTCTGTCTCGCGTCTTAGGATTTTCCAGCGCCGGGGCTGCCATGTCCGTTGCTACCCACCCGGGAGCGACGCAGTTCACATAGATTTCATCGCGAGCAAGCTCCGTACTGAGCCCTTTGACCATGCTAATGACTGCGCCTTTGCTGGCGGCGTAATCGCAGTGAAAGGCTTCGCCACGTTGTCCCGCAGTGGAACTGATGATCACGATGCGGCCTGCTGCCTGCCCTGGCCCTCGCCGCTGGCTTTTCATCTGTGCCACGCCATGCTTGATCAGACCAAAAACGCTGTCCAGGTTCACGGCAATTGTCCGCCGCCATTGATCATCAGGCATCTCATCAACAGGCGCGTCGTCAGGAGGCCAGATGCCGTGGTTTGCGACCAGGCAATCCAAGCGTCCAAGATTTCCAACGACCACTTTGATAAGTTGTTCAGCATCGCCTGGCGATGATAGGTCCGACTGAATCGCGCAGACATTCGTTCCGCACTCGGCAATCACTCGATCAGCCGCATCTTTTGCCTTCTTGTAATTGAAGGCAACTTTTGCGCCCGCGGCGCAGAACATCTTCACCGTAGCCGCGCCGATGCCTCGCGAGCCGCCAGTAATCAGCGCGACCTTACCAGCGACTGAAAGCTGTACTCCATTTTGGAAATTGGACATGATCAGAGAAAGGCAATTATTTCGATCTCGACAAGCGCGTCCTTGGGCAGACGCGACACTTCCACGGTCGACCGCGCAGGAGCGACTTTGCCGTCTCCGGAAACATAACGGCCGTAAATCTCATTCATCTTCGCGAAATCACCCATGTCTTTGAGGAAAACTGTGGACTTGATTATCTTGTCGAAACTCGTGCCCGATGCCTCGAGCACCGCCGCAATGTTCTTCATCACGCGTTCGGTCTGTTCGACGATGCCGCCCGCGACGATGCCGCCAGTAGCCGGGTCGAGCGCAACTTGCCCTGAAGCAAACAGTAACCCGCCGCTCTTGACAGCTTGTGAGTAGGGACCAATGGCCTGCGGAGCGCCCTGCGTTCTTACCTGTTCTTTCATAGCGAACCAGATTACAACACGAAGTCGGGGTTCGGCGGTCGGCTTCAGGATCGTCGCTTTCATTCGATCAGCATGCAATCACCGTAAGAAAAAAATCGGTAGCGCGTGTCGATCGCATGCGCATACGCCTTCAGCACATGATCTCGTCCGGCAAACGCTGAAACCAGCATCAGCAGCGAGGATCTTGGCAGATGGTAATTAGTAAGCAGTGCGCCGACTACGCGAAACTCAAATCCAGCGTAAAGAAAGATGTTGGTTTCACTCTTGCCGGCGACAATCCTTCCGCTACCCTGCTGCGCGGAATGTTCCAGAGCGCGGACGACGGTCGTACCCACAGCAACGATCCGGCGATGATCAGAGATCGCCTGATTGAGGATGTTGGCAGTGGCGGCGCTAATCTCGTAGTTCTCAAAGTGTAGAGTGTTCTTCTCTACAACTTCTTCGCGCAGCGGCTGAAAAGTGCCGAGGCCGACATGCAGGGTGAGCTCGACGATTTCAACCTGTTTGGCTCTGATCTCGTCAAGAATCTGCGGCGTGAAATGCAGCCCGGCAGTAGGAGCAGCCGCCGATCCTCGATCGCGGGCGAAGACGGTCTGGTAGCGCTCGCGATCGGACGATTCATCTTCGCGGTTGATGTATGGTGGCAGAGGTATGTGACCGAGGCGTTCAAGTTTCTCGAAGAATGCCGGTTGCGAATGGAAGCGCAGTCGACGCTCACCATAATCTCCTCGGCCAACAATCTCAGCTTCAAGCAGAGGAGCTCCCGCTTCATCTTCCCCGAAATGCAGTTTCTCCCCGACTCCGAGCTTTCGCCCCGGGCGAACCAGCCCCTCCCACTCGCTATTGCCGAGCTGCCGCGTCAAAAGAACTTCCACGCGTCCTTTCAGGAATTCGCGAGAAGCTGGGTTCCGTGGGCTGAGCGGCTGCGCACGTTCACCGGAGCGATGTCCGAAAAGCCGGGCGGGAAAAACTCGGCTGTTGTTGAGTACCAGGACATCGCCGGCGTGCAGATGCTCGGGGAAATTCCGGAATTGATCATCTCTAAATGCCCCGGTGCACCTGTTCAGCATGAGCATTCGCGAAGCCGCCCGATCCGCGAGCGGCTCCTGTGCGATGAGTTCTTCAGGAAGATGAAAATCGAAGTCGGAGACGAGCACGTTTCGTCGATTCTAATTCCAGGAGAAAGGGCATTTCACCACAGAGACGCATTTTTGAGGCTTCTCGCACTACACTTCAGTAAATGAGATTGCCGCTTTTTTCCTGCTCCGTCTCTCTGTATCTCCGTGGCTAACCGGTTTCAAACCAGCTCTCTGACTCGGTCCTCCACGATGTTCTCCCATGCGATCTTGCCTCGGTTGGGTTCACCTCGCAGGAGCGACTGCGCAAATTTCGTAGCCTGCTCCGCTTTGACTTTGCCTGGCATCGGCGCCGTCAGTGGATCCACGACTGCTTCAATCAGGACGGGTCCATCGACTTTGAGGGCTTCGTTCAGGATTGACCCGCACTGTTTTGGGTCCTCGATGGTGAACCCATCGGCGCCGCACGCGCGCGCGAATGCAGCAAAGTCAATCGGATGCAGCTCGACTCCGTATTCGGGATTGCCCAGGAACACCATTTGCTCCCACTTAATCTGCCCGAGCACATTGTTCTTAATCACCACCACCCGGATAGGAAGCTGGTACTTCACTGCAGTCACCAAATCGGCCATTAGCATCGAAAACCCACCATCTCCGACGAATGCAAATACTGGGCGATCGGGATGTGCAGCAGCCGCTGCAATTGCATAGGGCAAGCCACAGGCCATGGTCGCCAGATTCCCGGAACAGGAATGCATCTGACCTCGCTTCGCTGGAATATGCCGAGCCCACCAGGTAGTAATTGTGCCGCTGTCGCTGGTGACGATGGCATTGGAAGGCAGTCGCTTCCCTAATTCATAGGCAATCACCTGCGGACGCATTGGTTTATCGCTAGTCGTCGCCTGCTCCTGCATCCGCTTATTCCACTCCCGCATTCCCTTCTGCGCCTTCTGCAGGAAACTGCGATCCGACTTGCGTTTGAGCAGCTTGTTCAGCTCGGCCAAGCAACGTGAGCTGTCTCCGATGAGTCCGACATCGATTGGATACCGCAAGCCGATCCGCTTCGGATCCAAATCGATCTGGATGGCTTTCGCCTCTCCCGGTTTGGGATAAAACTCGATGTAGGGGAAAGATGTGCCGACGATTAGCAGCGTCTCGCAGCTCTCCATCGCCTCTTGCGAGGGGCGTGTACCCAGAAGCCCGATACCGCCGGTTGTGTAAGGACTATCGTCGGGAACGCAGGCTTTTCCTAACAATGCCTTCACGATCGGCGCACCCAGCAGCTCCGCGGCTTCCTCGAGTTCATCTGTGGCCTGAAGTGCGCCTTGGCCTGCAAGGATCACGACCTTCTTGCCTTTATTCAGAATGTCAGCCGCCCGGCGCAGATCGGCTTCGCTGGGAAGACGTGCGCTACGCGCAAAAATGTCAGCGGAATGTTGCGGCACGTTTCGTTTCGAGCGTTCGTCATGTTTTATGTCTTGGATATCTGCGGGAATCGTGATGTGTGAGACTCCGCGATAGGCAAGCGCGGTGCGGCAAGCAATATCGACTGTGTTCTCCACATGCGCCGGTCCCATGATGCGATTGTTGTAGACACACGCATCGATGAAGAGTTTATCGAGCTCCACGTCCTGCTGTGTATGTGTGTTGATCAGATCGTGATAGGCCATGCCGGTGATCGCGAGCACCGGCTGCCCATCCAGCTTAGCGTCGTACAAACCGTTCAGCAGATGAATGCCGCCTGGACCTGACGTCGCTAGACACACTCCCAACCTGCCAGTGAACTTCGCATAGCCGCACGCCATAAACGCAGCAGATTCCTCATGCCGAACCTGAATAAAGCGGATGCGCTCCTGCCGCTGCCGTAACGCTTCCATGATTCCGTTAATGCCGTCGCCAGGCAGTCCAAAAATCGTGTCCACACCCCACTCGATTAGCCGATCCACGAGGATCTGTGCTGCAGTCTTTGCCATGAAAGTTCTCCTCGTTCAGTGAGATGCAGCGAGCGCTCGCGCCGTGGTCATTGCCGTCGTGCAGCTCCGCTTATAGCGGAACGGCTTTCGACGGCGGCACGCCTACTCACGACTGCATCTCACTTTTAACCCCTGTAACGGAAATTGTAAGGAGAGCTCTTGGGCGACATTGCCATTCGTTTCATCATCGGCGGTTTATTTGTTACCGCCTTCGCCGTGATCGGCGACGTTTTCAAACCTAAAAGTTTTGCTGGAATTTTCGGAGCTGCTCCTTCCGTGGCTTTGGCGACCTTGGGCTTAACCATCGCAAAGAACGGAAGTGATTACGCTGCGCTCGAGGCCCATTCCATGATCGCCGGCGCCGGCGCTTTGCTCGTTTACTGCGTAATCGTAACTTGGCTTCTCAAGAGAAAGCACCTGCGCGCGCTTCCAGCCACCAGTTCGGCGATAGTGGCTTGGTTTGTTGTTGCTTTTGGAGCCTGGTATCTCTGGTTGAGATAGACGAATATGCGCATTAAGCTCGATCCCAAATCGCTGCGGCAGACGAAATGGTACGAATGCGCCATTCGTTTCGCTCTCGGCGGAGCGATCAGTGTGATTGCTGCATTGCTCGCCAGAAAGTTCGGTCCGGCCATAGGCGGACTCTTCCTCGCATTCCCGGCAATCTTCCCGGCAAGCGCCACGCTGGTAGAGAAGCACGAGATTGAAAAGAAGGCGCAGAAGGCATTAAACGGCCAGGAGCGCGGACGCGATGCCGCGGCTCTGGATGCCGCGGGTGCAGTCATGGGAAGCGTTGGACTCGTCTTGTTTGCGTTGTTCGTTTGGCTGCTGCTGCCGCGGCACTCATCTTGGCTGATACTCGCAAGCGCAGCCATGCTTTGGTTCGTGAGTTCCTGCTGCCTGTGGTTCCTGCGCGAGCACCGGCACCAAATCTTCGGCTTTCAACCTCATGCAAACGACGTCACGCGAGCTTCACGCACGTAGTTGATTCCGTAAGTTGCTTCATCCAAGCACCTGATGGACCGATCACGCGATTATGTTCACTCATATCGCAAAGCCACTACCGGATCGACGCTCGCAGCTCGTCTTGCTGGAATCACGGTAGCCAGCAGCGCAGTTAAGACAAGGAGTATCGAACCGCCAATGAAGCTGGCGGCATCAAGGGGCTTCACGTTGAACAGCAGCGAAGAGATGAACCTCGCACTGGCTAGCGCACCGACACATCCAAGAGCAACGCCGATCAGTGCCAGTCGCAGACCTTCTCCGAAGACCATGGACAGGACGTCCGCTCGTCGTGCTCCTAACGCCATGCGAATACCTATTTCGCGAGTGCGCTGAGCCATCGCGTACGAGATCACGCCGTACAACCCGATCACTGCCAGCAGCAGTGCCGTTGCGGCAAACGTGATCAGCAACAGCGTATTAATTCGGCGCGGCCCGATCGATTGTTCAAGTAAGTATGATTCGAGGAACACCGAAGTTACGGGAATCTGGCTGTTCAGATGCCAAACCGCCTGTTTCATCTCGGGAACAAGCGCGAGTGGATCGCCCCCTTTGGCTCGAACCACGATGAAGGCATAGCGCCGCCACTGTTCCTGCTTCTGCATCATCGGCGTGTAGATGGCCGGACCTTCATCTTCATCAAGACCAAGATCCTTCGTATCGCCAACCACTCCGACAATGGTCATCCAATATGGAGTCTTCTGACGCGCGTAGCGCACCTGCTGTCCGATGGGATTTTCACCCGCAAAGAATTGGCGCGCCATACTGTCGTTGATGATCGCAACGGGAGGAGCGCCCTCACGATCGGCGTCGGTGAAAATGCGCCCTGCCAAAACGGGAATCTGCATCGTCTTGAAATAGTCAGAAGTGATGAGATTCGTTGCCGCTTCAGGCTCGCTTCCCTCCGGAGGACGGGGTCTTCCGTTAATGAGGAAGTTGTGTGTAATGAAGTTACCGCTCAATGGCAGCTCGGTAACGAGGCTGACTGACTTTGCTCCATGGATCCCCCGCAAATTATCGAGAAGTTGCGTGAAGAATCGATTCTGCACGTCGGAGGAGTCGTACTGCTTCTGCTGCAGCCAGATGTGGGAAACCACCGCGCTATCGGGATTGAACCCAGGATTGACGCCCTGCACACGCCACAGGCTGCGAAGCAGCAGGCCGGCGCCACATAGGAGAACCAGCGAGAGCGCAAGTTCTCCTACGATGAGAGCTTGGCGGAGACGATTCGCAAATCTGGACTGCGCTACCGTGATGCTCTCGCGTATCGAGCTTCCCTTGCCGGCGGCATTCAGCTCGATTGTGGGCAGCAAGCCGAAGAGGCATCCAGTCAAGAGCGAGACTCCAAGGGCGAATGCAAGCACCCAACCGTCAATCGCAAAAGGTGGGATATTGCCGAGATTCTTCGGTTTCAGCATGACGAGCGCATGTTGTCCCCAATAAGCAAGCACAAGGCCGGCAAGTCCACCGACGAGAGCGAGCAATGTGCTCTCGGTAATAAGCTGACGGACGAGACGAGTGCGCGCTGCTCCCAAAGCCATGCGGATGGCGATCTCCTGCCGTCGCCTTGCCGTCTTCGAAAGCAGAAGATTGGCAAAATTAGCGCTGGCTATCAGGAGCACGACCACAGTCGCCGCAAAGAGCATGAGTAGCGCTGGGCGAATATTGCCGGTGATTCGGTCTTGCAAGGAGATTGCAATGAACTTGCGATCACGGTTCTCGTCGGGATGGGCTTGCGCCAGGACCTTCGCAATAATGTCCAGCTCAGCTTGCGCTTGGCCCGGTGTGGCTCCCGAACGAAGCCTTACGATAGCGGACTGCATGTGAACACCGCGATATGGCGCAGCCTCGGGATAGCCGACCCGAAATGGGACATAGACTTCGGCGGTACCGCTAGGTAGCCGGAACTCAGGTGGCATTACGCCGATTACGGTGTAGCCGTTGTCCCCAAGCGTGAAGGCGCTCCCTACAGCGTCAGCACGGCCTCCAAAATTCTCCTTCCAAAAGCGGTCGCTCAGCACTGCCACGCGCGCCCCGCCGATCAAATCGTCAGCGCTGCCGAATGTTCGGCCGTTCTGAGCACTCACGCCCAGAACGGGAAACAGATCGAGCGACACCAGTGCGGCATCGACGAGCTTCGGTTCCCCGCTGCCAACCAGATCGAATTGCCAGGGAGCATAGGCGCCGATTTTGTACAGCGAATGCGCCTGTTGTTGTATGTCGTACAGATCGGGCCATGATTGTCCGCCCTTCAGCGCGTAGAGCTGCTCGGGGTGCGAATACGGCATTGGCCGCAAGAGCACGGCATTCACTACGCTGAACAAGGCCGTGTTCGCTCCGATTCCGAGCGCGAGCGTGATCACAGCAATTAGCGTGAATGCTGGATTCTTGAGGAGGATTCGCAGCGCATACCGGAGGTCTTGCAGAAGAGTATCCATCTGTCACCTCTCCACGATTGTCATTCCGAACCAAATGAGGAATCCCTATCGAGAGCCATAAGCTTTACGACTCAGTATGACTGTGCAGATTTATCGCAACCACCAGCAAACCTGGGGGCCATCGCCACATCTTCACGCCGGTGCAGATTTCTCACTTCGGTCCGAATGACGATAAAGAAAATCACTCGTATCTCAACGCTACAATTGGATCTACCTTGGTTGCCCGCCGCGCTGGAATGTAGCTCGCCAGCGCTGCCACGATTCCCAAAACTGAAGCGACAACGGCGAATGTCGCAGGATCGCTGGTCCGCACTCCATAAAGCAGTGTTTTCATTAATGGAGTGAGAGCGAGCGCCCCGATGAGCCCAACCAACCCGCCGATGACCGCAAGCAACATGCTCTCGCCAACTACCAGACGCATCACTTCAGATCGCTGCGCTCCCAACGCCATGCGCACCGCCATCTCATGCGTACGCCGCGAGACTGAATGGCTCATCACGCCATAGATCCCGACTGCAGCCAATATCAACGCCACACCAGCAAAGGCCGCGAGAAGATAAACATAAAAGCGGGGTTGCGCATTCGCATCAGCCACGACTTCATCCATCGTCTCGACTTCCGAGACGGTCACGTTGCGGTCGAGGGAATGTATTGCGCGTTGAATCGCCGCGCTTTCTAGTGCGGCATTGCCCGAGCTCCGAATCACGAAGGTTAAGTAGGCCTGGTGTGGCGACGACGAGTTCAGATAGTCCGAGCTTTGAAGATAAGGAAAATAAAACTCCTCTTCCGCTTCGGCCGTCCATTCACTTCGCACAACATTGGGAATGACTCCCACTACGGTCAACCAGCTCTTGCCATCATTGGTCGAGAGTCTCTTGCCGACGGCCTCCTCGCCGGGCCAGTAGCGCTTAGCGAGAAATTCGTTCACGATGATCAAGCCGGGTGCGCTTTGATTGTCGGCGGGCGTGAAGTCCCGTCCGCGCTGAATGGGAATATTCATTGTTCGGAAGTAGCCCGGCAGCACCACGCGATAGGCCGCCACTGGCTCCTCGCCCTTTTTGGGAATGGGCTGGCCTTCAACTCTAAATGTAAATCCCCAGATGTCGCCGCCGAGCGGAAGATGATTGATTGCGCTAACGGATGTGACACCGGGCAGTGTACGGATCTTTTCGACCGATGATTGAAAGAATGCTGCACGAGCGACGCTGGCCTCCTTTGCTCCCGCGGTCGAGACCACCATCGTGAGCAGGTGATGAGGATTGAATCCCGGATCAATCGCCTGAAGAGCCGCAAACGTGCGAATCATCAAGCCGGGGCCAGGCCGAAGGCGATTCCTGTGATCAGCGATGTCAAGACCGCAAACAACAGCACATTGCCATCCAGTCCAATATCTCCAAATTTCAGAAGCTCGGCCGGAGCGGACGCGAGCACAACGCGCATGCCCCAGATCGCCAGCAGCACTCCCAGTGCTCCGCCGCTCAGCGCCAGCAGTCCGCTTTCGACCAGAAATTGGCGCAGGAGCCGTGCTCGGCTTGCACCAAGTGCTGTTCGCACCGCAATCTCACGCTGACGTGCCGAAGCTCGCGCGAGCAGCATGTGCGCAACGTTGGCACAAGCGATCAGGAGAACGAAACCGACGGCCCCGAGCAGTACGAGCAAAGCAGGGCGAAGATCGCCAACAACTTTGTCCTTCAGCGGCGTGAGAGTGACATCTTTGTTCGTGCCTGGATATTGAGCCTCAAGCCGTGCGCTGATCGTCGCCAACTCCGCTCTAGCCTGCTCCAGCGTCACGCCCGGCTTCAGTCGAGCAAAGATTCGCAGGCTGAAGCCACCGCGATTGCCTTCCTCAATAATCAGCGGAGTCCATATCTGAGCTTTGTTTGCCCAAAATGGAGCAAAGCGAAAGCCGTTCGGCATTATCCCGATAATGGTGTAAGGCTCGCCATTCAACTGCATGGTCTGGCCGAGGACATGTCTGTCCCCGCCAAACTGCTGCTGCCATAACGAATAGCTCAGGACTACGACTCGATCTTTCCCTTTGTGGGCTTCGTCAGCCGTGAAGTTCCGGCCGAGCAGCGGAGCTACGCCGAGCGTGGGAAACATCTCCGGGGTCACTCGCAATCCAGGAAGCTCCTGAGGATTGTCGACGCCGGTCAGATTTGGTGTCCATGATTCCGCGGCAGCCATGCTTTCGAAGACATGGTTGTCGCGTTTCCAGTCCATGAAGTTGCCGTGGCTGGCAGGATTGCGGCCTTTGTGAAGAAGAACAACGAGCCGATCAGGATCGGCATACGGCAACGCTCGCAACAGGACTACGTTAACCACACTAAAAATCGCAGTGTTCGCGCCGATGCCGAGAGCGAGGGTGATTAGAGCAACTGCAGTGAAAGCAGGCGTCCTGGCAAGATTGCGTAGTGAGTAGCGAAGATCTTGGTATAGGGTTTCCATAATTTAAATGTCTTAGCCAATCGGGTGATCGGATGAAGTAGGGATCCAAACCCAAAGATGTTTCTGATTTCGAAGTCTTGTACTCACGCGACCTGCACCGATGACAAAAAAGCGACTCCAACTGAGACTCTGAAGTTCACTTCACCCGATGGCCCGATCACCCGATTCTGACTACTCGTACCTCAACGCAATCATTGGATCGACCTTGGTCGCGCGGCGAGCCGGAATGTATCCAGCAAACACCGCTACGACTGCCAATATTGCGATCACTGCGAACAGCGATACCGGATCAGTACTCTTCAGTCCGTACAACATGCTCGACAACAGACGACTGCTCGCCAGCGACAACGGAATGCCGATCGCCAGGCCGAATCCAACGAGCCACATTCCTTCGCGCAAGATGAGCTGGAGCACGTCGAGGCGCCGCGCTCCGAGCGCCATCCGTAGTCCGATCTCGCGCGTCCTTCCTGCCACTGTGTACGACATGATTCCGTACAGTCCGACACAAGCGAGCAGCAAAGCTAAGCCAGCAAAGAATGCGGACAGTTTGGCG
>Ga0209474_10000295_pt1 | contig 57467 bp, 55 predicted proteins | sample GraSoiAngelo_145_FD_185902 | JGI IMG/M metagenome (GOLD analysis project Ga0209474, IMG submission 185902) | Grasslands soil microbial communities from the Angelo Coastal Reserve, California, USA - 14_1009_05_20cm (SPAdes) (version 2) | ecosystem: Environmental > Terrestrial > Soil > Grasslands...
CTACGGCGAGCGGATCTTCCAGGCGGCGCGCTTCGTGACCGAGATGGAATACCAGCACCTCGTCTTCGAGGAGTTCGCGCGCAAGATGCAGCCGCTCATCAACCCGTTCCTGGGAGGCATCACCTCCACCGACGCGGCGATCTCGGCCGAGTTCGCGCACACCGTCTATCGCCTCGGTCACTCCATGCTGCCAGAGCGGGTGGGACGTACCAACGTCGACGGATCGGTCAACGACCAGCGCCTGCTCAACGTGTTCCTCAACCCGCGGGCGTACAACGACGGAGGACCCGCGGGACCGCTGACCGCGGCAGACGCGGCCGGCTCCATCATCCGCGGCACGGTTCGCCAGGTCGGAAACGAGCTCGACGAGTTCGTGACTTCCTCGGTCCGGAACACGCTCGTCGGCCTGCCGCTCGACCTTCCGGCCATCAACATCGCGCGCGGCCGCAGTGAGGGCATCCCGGGGCTGAACCCGGCGCGGCGACAGTTCTTCGCCGCAACCACCGATGCGGCGGTCCGGCCGTACCTCAACTGGCTCGATTTCAAGAACGGCCTGAGGCACGCCGAATCGTGGTCCAACTTCATCGCCGCGTACGCGAGGCATCCCAGCGTCACCTCTGCAACCACGGTGGCGGACAAGCGCGCCGCGGCGGCAGCCTTGATCGCGGCGAATGATCCGATCTTGTCCGCTCCGGCCGCCACGAGCGGTGTGGACGACATCGATTTCTGGCCGGGAGGTATGGCCGAGAAGCCCTCCGCCTTCGGCGGTCTGCTCGGGTCGACCTTCAACTTCGTCTTCGAGCACCAGCTGGAGCACCTGCAGGACGGCGATCGCTTCTACTACCTGCAGCGCACGGACGGTCTGAACATCCGCTTCTCGCTGGAAGGGAACTCGTTCGGCGAGCTGGCCCGGCGCAACACGTCAGTCCAGGGAACCATGGGCAACATCTTCGAGTTTGCCGATTTCATCTTCGATCCGTCGAGCGCCTTCGGCGCGGTCGATCCGCAAGGTGCCTCGCTCCTGGCGCTTGGCGATGGGACCGCGCAGTTCTTCGATCCGCTGCACAGGGGGCTGAACATCCTCTTCAACGGCGGTCCCCGCGACGACAAGTTCCGCGGCGATGTCGGTGACGACACGATGTTCGGCAACGACGGCAACGATCGCCTGGACGGCGGCGAAGGCGACGACAGGTTGTTCGGCGGCAACGGCGACGACATCCTCTTCGGCGGCAACGGCGACGACGATCTCCGGGGCGGACCCGGCAACGATGCCATCAGCACGGGACCCGGATTCGGCGGAGACATTGCCATCGGCGGCGAGGGCAACGACTTCATGGTCGGCGGCGACGACGGCGTCGAGTACTTCGGCGGTCCCGGCGACGACGTCATCGTCGATGGCGCGATGCGCAGCGAGGGCATCTTCGGCGGCCCCGGCGACGACTGGATCTACGACGGCGACGGCCACGACGGCGGCATCTTCGGCGACAACGGGAACGTCTTCGACCTCCTCGCCGGACTCGACAAGGAGGGCGGCGACGACGTCCTCGGTGGCGGCCCGGGCCAGGACAACCACTGGGGCGAAGGCGGCGACGACATCATGCTGATGTCCGAAGGCAGCAACAAGTTCTTCGGCGATTACGGATTCGACTGGATCACGCAGCGAGGCTGGCCGGTCCCGGCCGACATCGAGCTCGCTCTCCTGGCTCAGCCCGGAGTCGTGCTGAACTTCAACGACCTCCGCAACCGGTATCGCCTGGTGGATGGCGCGTCGGGCTGGGACCTCGACGATCACATCCAGGGGGACGATCGCGTGGACGATCCTGCCGCTCCGCCCGAGCGTCAGAACCTGGCGGGTATGGAACTGACTGTAGCAGGTGCGGCGAAGATCGCCGGCTTGACCGAGCTTACGGGCCCTGCCGGATTCAACATCACGCTCCCCTGGAAGGCCGGCAACATCCTGCTCGGCGGCGGCGGCCGCGACCTCATCCGAGGCGGGGCCGGCAACGACCTCATCGACGGGGACCGGTGGCTCGACGTCGAGCTGGTCGCGACGCTGAACGACGGGACCGTCAAGAGGACCTGGGATCCGCGCGACCTGATCGACGACGTGTTTGCGGATCCGCAGCGGCTCAATCCGGGGAGCATCCACATCGAGCGCACGATCCGTACGGGTCCGCCGGCCATCGACACGGCCGAGTTCGGGGGTAATCGCGGCGAGTACGACGTCACGCTCAACCCGAACGGATCCGTGACGGTCGTACACGCCAGGCCCCCGAAGAAGGCGATCCTCAATGACGGCACCGACACGCTGATCAATGTCGAAGTGCTGAAGTTCGCGAACACCAGCATTGCTGCGCCGGGAGCCAAGGTCGCCGCCGTACCGGCCAACCTCCTCGGCGTGACGCAGACCACGGCGGCCACCCGGCTCGCGAATGTCGGCCTGGCTCTCGGAGCGGTGACTGTCGGTTCCAGCACCACGGTTCCGGCAGGCCGGGTGATCAGCTCGGATCCGCCGGCTGGCACCTTCGAATTCCTGGGCTTCCCCGTGAACCTGCTCATCTCGAACGGCGTGCCCGACGCGATTCCGCCGACCGTGGCGATCACGTCACCCGCCAACGGCGCAGTCCTCACCAGGGCGTTCGCGCTCTCGGCGAATGCGACGGACAACGTCGTGGTGGTGGGCGTGCAGTTCTTCATCGACGGCGCCCCGTTCGGCACCGAAGACAAGGCTGCCCCTTACACGCGCAACGTCCCCAGGGGCACGCTCGCCGCCGGAACTCACACGTTGTCCGCGGTCGCTCGCGATAACGCCGGAAACACGGCCACGGCGGCCGTGACGGTGACCGTGCAATGAGTTGATTGACGCCGGCAACCTGCCGCGAGGCAAGTAGCCGGCGTACGAGTGGGGCCGGGCATGAACCCCCCGGGCCATGCCCGGCCCGCTCGTAAATACTGGAGATGAGCTTCAACAACTTTCAGCAACAGAAAGGCAACGACGTCATGAACAACATCAGACTTGGACTAACATTGCTTGCCGGCGCAGTCTCGAGCCTCTCGATGACGAGCGACGTCCGCGCAGCCCATACGCAGAAGACCGAATTCCCCGCGCACCTCGCCGCCAGGGCCATCAGCGTGTCGGGCCCCGAAGATGTCGGCCCGGTCGAAATCTACGTCGAGCGCTGGTCGACGGACGAAGAGCTCGACAAGCTGCGTGGAACGCTCAAGAAGGGCCCGGCCGAGATGCTCACGGTCCTCGAACAGCAGCGGCTCCGCGCCGGCGTCGTGCTCATGCCGGGGGTCCAGGGCCACGGCGAGAGGGTGCGCTCGCGAACGCCCAAGAACTTCCAGTTCGCCCGCGAGATCATCACCCCGAACGGACGCCAGGTGATCCTCGCCTCCGACGAGCGCCTCGGACTGGGCGAGACCCAGCTCGATGCCCGCAAGGAAATCTACGAGTTCAGCCTGATGGACATCCGATTCGGGCCTGACGGGAAGGGCGTCGCCAAGGTGGCAACCGCCCGTGACGTCGTCTACAACCCGAAAACGAAGACTCTCGAGCTGAAGGATTACGACAAGCGGCCGGTGCGGCTCGTCAATGTAAAGTCCGCGAAAAACTGATGGCTCGTCATGTTCCCGGCGGTTGCTGCTTCGCCTGAGGAGATCAAATGTCCCCTGTTAGCAGACTGAATGACGACCAGCTGCGGACCCGGAGGATCATCGCCACGGCTGCGCTCACCGCAGTCGCGATTACTTTCCTGCTGCTCAGCAACGCCTCCGCTTCGGCCAGCGCAACGTCGCGTGCGACGGAACCATCCGTCCAGGCCGCGGCGCTGTACCAGAATCCGGATGATGCACGGGCGAACCAGAAGATGCCGCGGCCGGTCCGGCCGCAGGAGGAGTGAGATGCGCTGGACGCTCATGGCGGTGGCTCTGCTAATCACCGTCGCCGGCCTGCTTTACGGTGGCGGCGTGGTTTTCATGTCGTCGTTGTCCAACGCGATGGCGCCGCCAGGCGCGCACGGATCCGGAACGGTCGCGGCCACGACAGCGCCCATGCCGCCCGACCGCAGTCCGGCCGGTTCGGTAATGGCGATGGATGCGCTCACGCTCGCGTCTTCGCCGGCTCCGCAGCCGGGCGTAAGCCCCGTTTCGCAAGAGTCCTCGCCGGAGGCAAGCGAGCAACGGGTCTTGCAATCCCGGAAGGCGCTCGAAACGGTCGACCCCAAGGAGCTCTTGCGGCAGGGTATGATGCCGAAGTAACCTGGCAGGCATCAATAAACATTGCCGTCCTTGAACAACAACCATCCTAAAGGGAGCAGACACGACGTTATCGATGCGCCGCCGGAGCGGGGTACGCCGTTCGCAATTGGTGCGGCAACCGTCGTCTGTCTGAATACACAAATGCCGTCACCTTTTAGCTCTTCTGGCAGCAGGGACTTCCCCGTGATGACCAAGGCCCTCGTCCCCTGGATCGTGTTAGGCATTTTCGTGGCATATGTCGCCGCCTCGGCTCTTCCTCTGCCGGTCGGGCCAGGTAGCGGATTCGACGTGACCGCCTTCGGGCGCCTGCCGGTGCAGGCAAACGGCCGTGTGCAGCCGTTCGACTCGGTCGCGCGGACGAGCTTGCTGCAGATTCGCGGCACGGTGACGGCACCGATCGATGGCTTCAAGGCGCCGCAGGCGCGCCCGACGATGATCGATCCCACCGTATGGCTGCTCGAAGTGCTCGCGAAGCCCGATACCGCAGATACGCGACGCGTCTTCCCGATCAAGAATCGCGAGCTGCTCGGCAAGCTCCAGTTGCAGGCGGCGAGCCGCGGAACCAACTATTACGCGTTCAACGACCTCGTACCCAAGCAATCGGAGATCCTGCAACAGGTTCAGCAAATTGCCAACGTGAAGGCGTCCGATCGCGCTCCGTGGCAAGAAGAGCTGATCGCGCTTCGAGAGAAGCTCATGCTCTACGAACGGCTGAAGAACAGCCTCGCGCCGAACAGCCGGCTGCAACAAGACGCAAAGGGCACGCCGATCACCTTCGACTTCGCCGGAGAGCTCGCCAGATATCAGGCCGATCTGGCGGAAGCGCTCAGGGTGGACGCCGGACGCCGGAGCGGCAGCACCGAACGGCTCGACGTGGCGGTGGAGATGCGCGTGCGGACGTTCTCGAGGCTATTCCAGTTCGTGTCCCGCACGGGAGTGCTGGCCGTGGTCCCACGTCCAGACAAGACGGGTTCGAGCACTGGTTGGAGCAACATCGGCACCGTCATCGTTCAAAGCGCGCTGGGACACCAGCCGCCTGTGCCCGTCGCCTTCCTTGCCGGCATGACCTCGGCGTTCGCGCAGGGCAAACCGCACGCCTTCAATTCTCGAATGGCCGAATATCGGCAGTGGCTCGCGGCCAACGCTCCCGCTCCGGAACTGAGGAAGGCCCGCGTCGAGGCTCTCTCCAACCTGCTGCTCCCGCTCGTCAAGGCAGCCGTCCTCTATGCGGTCGCGTTGGCCCTTCTGGGCGTCGCGTGGCGCACACGCTCGGCGATGGTATCCAGGTCGGCCCTGCTGATGGTCCTGCTTGCGTCTGCGCTGCACGCCACCGGCCTCCTCTTCGCCACGATGCTCGTTGGAAAGCCTTCGTGGATCGCCGTTTCAGGTTGGGCAATCGGGCTGGCGGCGCTCGTCGTAGGAAGATTCTGGCGCAGGTTCAATGGAACCTGGGCAAGCGCAGCGATCGGCCTGACAGCGCTCGTCGCGGCATACGTTGTCGTGCCGGGCGGTGCAGCAAGCCTGTTCCGGAACGTCCTGGAGACCAGCTTCCTGGTCGCGATCGCGGCGACGGTCATCGTGCTTTACGTCGGCCGGGGATCGAGGACGGCGAAGCAACCGGCCATGGCACCGCAGCCGACGCTCGAGAGCCCGGTCGCATGAACCATCTTGCCGGCCTCGCTATCGCGGTCCCCTGCCTGGCGGCTGCATTGACAGGCGGGAACGCATCGGCTGCGCCCGCGGACGTCCGGATCTGCTTCAAGGCCGATTCGCCGCTGAGCGGACCGACCTACGGTGGAGACCGATGGGTGTCGTCCTCGAGCTACGGGCGCCTTCCGTCTACTAGCCTCCTGCATCCTCCGCCGCGCGCAGCCTACCAGGCCGGGACCGTGGCGCTGCGCACACCCCCGGGCAGCGGGTTTGCGTTGGAGGGCTTTCGCGAAATGCTCACCCTCATCGACATGGCCGGCTCCGCCGTGGTCGCCATGCTCTACGTGGCGATCCTCGCTGCTGTCCTCACCCGCAAGCAGCGGAAGAGATCGGAAGCGATCGCGGGTCCCCTACGAGCTTTAGAAGAGTTGCATCAGCGCTAACAGCGGGCGCGAGAGCTACGCCGGGCGCGCCTGGACCAGCAGGTTCATCACCAGCACCTGCACCGGCTCGCCGTTCTGGTTCAGCGTGGTGGTCCGGCACTTGATGAAGCCCTGACCGGGCCGGCTGGTGGAGCGGCGAACCTCGAGGACCTCCGACTCGACGTGAAGCTCGTCGCCCGGCCGGACCGGGCGAGGCCACTTCAACTCGTCGGCGCGCGAGCCGATGATGCCGCCGGCGGGGCGGAAGCCGCTTTCCACCAGAAGCCGCATGGTGAGCGCGGCGGTGTGCCATCCGCTCGCCGCCAGGCCGCCGAAGAAGGATTCGCGAGCCGCGGCTTCATCGAGATGGAACGGCTGCGGATCGAACTGCGCGGCGAACGCCTTGATCGCCGCCGCGTCGAGACGAAGCTTGTTGGAGAGGTATTTCTGGCCAGGGGCGAAGTCGTCGAGCCAGATCATGATTCTTCCTTCCCTGCAGTTGGCGTGATTGCTTTCGCTATAAGCGGCCCTGTTCCACGATTGGCGACGCGGCGGACGTCGGGCGATGGCGGCGGATGTCGGAGGGCAACCCACATCTCAATCATCCTTCGTTTGCAATCCCACATTTGGCTGCCGCCAGCACCATAGGTCATCTTACAAAAATTCAATCTGGCTGGACACGACGCATGCGAAGGGCATTCAAGACCGCGTACTATCTGAACCGAGCTCTACCGAGACTCGTGCTCGTCGGGCGGGGCGTCAGGCTCCCAAAAACCGCGGGTATCTGGATCATCGTTTCAGACGGGGACAAGAGACTGTGCGAGGTCTCGCGAATCCTGTCGCTGGTTCATCCCGGAGTCGAGGTCGAGCGCGTGCCCTACACGGCGTTGCTCACCGACTTTGACGTGGAGCAATTCGAGGCGCACCTCTCTCCGCCGCGTCGCGAATAGCGATGGATTCGATGGCAGCGAGTCACCGCCGTACCGAAAGCACGACGAGCTTTTCGTCGGTGCTGTCGATCGTGTATTCCACCTTCCAATCGCCGACGGTTGTAAACAGGGGCGCGGACGTCAGTGAACGCCATATCGCAGTGAGTCTTGGAATCGAATCGAGCGAATGCGAGATGTCGTTGAGCTCGCCCACGATCGCCGTCAGATCGAGGGCGGAGAGCGCCTGAAGTTCGAGCCCTTGGTGAAACGTCGGAGTGAACGGCACGATTGAGCTTGCAGCCTGCCAGGGGTGTTGGGGAGTTGCTTTTCACTGTTAGTAAAGTTGTCAGTGATCGAACGACATCCTGCACGGCGATGCCGAGCATGAGACGAACCCCATCGCCGGCGAGATGGAGAGGGTCGTGCCCGTCGCAGCAAGAGCGCCAGCACGCCGCCGCCGCCGGGATCCCCGCGAGCACCACCCGGACGCCGGCTTCGATCGAGGACGCGTGCGGGCACCGGAATGGATTCGGTTTACTGGCGCCCGCTGCGGACAATGCACCGCACGGGAAGTAATCCGCTAAAGCTACCGCCCCATCTCCTTCTTCAGCCACGCCCGCGCGGTGGCCCAGTCGCGTTGCACGGTGCGCTCGGAAATGCCCAGGGCCTCTCCGGTCTCGAGCTCGCTGTAGCCGGCGAAGAAGCGGCACTCCACCACCTTGACCAGGCGCGGGTTGACGGCGTGGAGCCGCTCGAGCGCGTCGTGCACGCCGAGCACGGTGGCCCCGTCCTCGACGACGAAGTCCGCCGCCTCGTCGAGGCCGACCTGTTCCGCGCCGGCACCCCGCTTGGCGGCGAGCTGCGCGCGGACGCGATCGATGAGGATCCGCCGCATCGTCACCGCAGCGCTCGCCAGGAATTGTCCGCGCGACGGGAATCCGTGCGCGGGAGCCAACCGCGCGTACGCCTCGTGCAAGAGAGCCGTCGTGGCGAGCGTCTCGCCGCCGGACAGACGCAGCCGCTCGCGACGGGCAATCGCCTTCAGCTCCTGATACAGTAGTGGCAGGAGCGCGTCGGTCGAATCGGAGGCGCCATTGCCCTGCGCGCCCTGGCCGGCGTCCTCGGATCCGCTCGACATCATCCCACCCCGGGTTGCACGCATCATACCCTGGCGCGAGGGAGCGCCTCCATGAGCCTCTCAGCCGCGCAGTGGTCGCAGGTCGAGGCGCTCTTCGCCGAGGCCGTCGACCTGCCGCGAGCTTCGCGGGGACCGACGCTGGAGCGGGTCGCGCTCGATGGCGCGGTGCTCACCGAGCTTCTGGCTCTGCTCGCCGCTGCGGACAGCGGCGGCGATTTCCTCTCGCGACCCGTGATGGTGGTGAGTAGCGCCATCGAGTCGCTCGGCACGGGCACGCGGCTCGGTCCTTGGCGCGTGCTGCGGCTCGTCGGCCGCGGCGGCATGGGCGAAGTGTACGAGGCCGAGCGCGCCGACGGTCAGTTCGAGCAGCGCGCCGCCATCAAGCTCCTCTGGCAGGACTCGATCCCCCTGCTCGAGCGGTTCCAGGTGGAGCGTCAGATCCTCGCTCGCCTGGAGCACCCCGGCATCGCCCGCCTCCTGGACGGGGGTGTCACTGCCGCCGGCCAGCCATATGCGGTGATGGAGTACGTCGAGGGGAAGACCGTGATCGACTGGTGCCGCGCCCGCGCCTCCCCGCTCGAGGAACGCTTGCGGCTCTTCCTCCAGGTCTGTGAGGCGGTCGCCCACGCGCACGAGAACCTGATCGTCCATCGCGACTTGAAGCCGGCGAACATCCTGGTCGACGCCTCTGGCCGCGTGCGGCTCCTCGACTTCGGCATCGCCAAGCTGCTCGATCCACTGGAGGCGGAGGCCCGCTCCCCAGAGCCATCGCCGGCCGGTGGTGGCGGGGTTGCGGTTCCGGCGCCTGCCAGGAGCGCCGCAACGCCGCCGACGTTGAGCTCGTTCACGCCGGAGTACGCGGCCCCCGAGCAGTTGGCTTCGGAGGCGATCACCGCCGCGACCGACGTCCATGCCCTGGGAATGCTCCTCTTCGAGTTGCTCACGGACCAGCGGGCCAAGGCGAAGTCGGCCGGACGGGATTCGAGTACGGTGCCCGCAGTTCCCCTCGCCAGCCGGGCCGCAGCCGACCACGCAGCCGCGCCGATCGCTCCCCGCCTCTTGCGCGGCGACCTCGACGCCATCATCTCGAAGTGTTTGCGTATCGATCCCCGGAAGCGCTACCAGAGCGTCGAAGCGCTGCGGCTGGATCTCGAGCGCAGCAAGCGCGGCGACACCATCAGCGCGCGCGGCGCGGGGCGTCTCTATTCGTACGGGCGGTTCGCACACCGGCACCGCGCCGCCCTTTCCACCGGCACGGTCGCGTTGCTCTTGCTGGGCCTGGTTTTTCGCGGAAACCTGCTTCGAAGCCACGACGCCTCGAATCCGCTGTATCGGACCTCGAATCCGGAGGTCTACAGCCAGTACCAGCTCGGACATCGCTTCCTGGCCCGGGAGTCGCGCGACGGGATGCGCCTTGCCGTGGACGCTTTCGAGAAGGCACTCCAGCTCGATCCGGAGTACGCACCGGCTCTCGCCGGACTCGCTCTCGCTCTTACGGTGCGGGGTCGGCTCCACTGGACCGAGGCCGGCTGGGGGGACGACGGGCGGAGGGCTCTCGCGCTGGCGGAAAAGGCGGTCGCGATTGCGCCTGGACTCGCCGAAGCGCACGCGGCGCGAGGCAAGACGCGATCCTGGATCGCCTGGGATTGGACGCCTGCGCTCGCCGACTCCGACCTCGCCATGCGCCTCGAACCAGGCAACGCGCTGGTCTTGCAGGAGTACTCGGCCTTGCTAGGGTCGCTCGGGCGGTTGCCCGAAGCCATCCTCGCCGCGCGCCGTGCGACCGAGCTCGATCGGCTGCGCGGGCACGCCTGGGTCCTCCTCGCGTTCTGGTACTGCTCCGACGGCCACTTCGACCTGGCGCGGACAGCGCTCGATCGAGCTCTCGAGTTGAACCCCGATTCGGAGATCGTTCCTGTCGCGCGGTTCCAGGTTTCGCTGCAAGAAGGAACGCCCGAGCGCGCGCTCGACGAAGCGGCGAACGCACGGCGTCCCTGCCTGTGGTGCGTGGCCATGGCGCAACACTCCCTGGGACGGCCCGTGGAATCGCAGCAGGCACTCGACGCTTTGCTGAAAAGTTCGGCGGCGGTAACGCCCTATCGCATCGCCTCCGTCTACGCCTGGCGGGGGGAACGCGATCGCGCCTTCGAATGGCTGGACCGGGCCGTCGCCCAGCACCATCCCGATCTCGTGTTCGTCAAGAATGATCCAATCTTGCGAGGGCTTCGAGGCGATCCGCGCTTCAAGGCGCTGCTCGAGAAAATGAAACTCCCGGTCGATTGAGCGGGGCGATGGCGGCTTTCGGCTCGGCTTTCCGTTCTCCCGTACATGCGAACCCCCGATCCGACCGGCCTCCGAGGTTTCTCCTCGCCGCTGCGAGCCGCGCTCCTCGCGCTGCTCGGCGGCATCGCGCTCGAAGCCTGTGGCCCGGGCCGATCGGACGGGGCGGCGAAGACCGCCGCGGCCGCGCTCGAGACGACCGGCGGCGACCCCTGCAACGGCGTGACCCTCGACGCCACCGATCCGGACCATTCCGGGAGATCGGCCGACGGACACGTCTCGTTCGCCGCAGGCAGCCTCACGTTCACCGTCCCCACGCTCCTCCCGGTCACGCAGGGGCTGGCCGACCACGGCAGAACGGAGCTCACCTTCGCCCTCCACCCGGCGCGCCCTACGACCTGTGTCTACGTCGGAGATGGCGCCAGTGCGTTCGTCTTCCAGGAGTGCAGGCATGGCCATTTCCGGCGCACGGACCGCGCTGACGGCGAGGAGGACGGGGACGACGACGGCAGGACGGAACCGCTTCCCGTCGCCGGCAGCACCGCCGTCGCCGACGAGTTCGAGCTTCATGTCAAGGTGAGCGGGAAGCACGCGGGTGCCACGACCGTTCGCCTAACGCTGCCGGGTCCCGCCATCGACGACGGCGACGAGTGTACGGCCGATTCGTGCGAGGCGATCGCGGGCGTGTCGCACGCCCCAATCGATTCGAGCTTCTGCCGCGGAAAGGCGAACTTCCACGACCGGGCCCTTGCGGGCCTCGGCGGCAACGGCCGTTCGTGCGCCGATTGCCACATGGCGTCCGAGCGCTTCCAGCTCACCCCCGCCGCGGCCACGGCGCGCTTCGTTCGGATGACCAGCTCGGGTGTCGACGACCCGCTCTTCCGCGCCATCGACGCCGACGACTTCCGGAGCAACGGCGCTGCCGCGCACGACTTCACCAACCTGACGGAGAACGGCCTCGTCCGCGTCAGCATCCCGCTGCCTCCCAACGTGAAGCTGCTCGACTGCGGGGCGACCGTTCCTTGCCCTGCCTCGGCCTTGCCGACCACGGAGGCCGTCGCCGACGTGTGGCGTTCGGTTCCGTCGATCCTCGACGTGAAGATCACCGGCCCCGACCTCGCTGCTCCTGCCTGGGCGCGGGGCCCGAACCAGAGGGGCGGCTACCAGCTCGACGCGCGCATCGACACGCTGCAGAACCAGGCGCTCGCCGCGCTCCGTGCCCATGCGTCGGTCGCGCTCGACCCGCCGTCGAGCTTCCTCGACGACGTCGCCACCTTCCAGGAAACGCAGTTCTCCTCACCGAGCGTCAAGCTCCTCTCCGACGCGATGTCCGCCTCGGTGAGCCCGCTGCCGGATCCCGATCCCGCGCTCGACGATCTCGAAACGGCAGGTAAGGCCGTCTTCACCCGCTCGTGCGCCCAGTGCCACGGCAACGTGGGTGGCCATCCCAGCACCACGACCCCGATCCTCCAGGGGGCGCCGGGCACCCCCGCGGCCCTCGCCCGTTACCACGCCATTGCGACCGCGTGTCCGAGGCCCGTCGACACTGCCAATCCACCGCGCTTCTCGTTCGCGCCCTGCAGCCCGAGCCAGATGAGGAACGTGCGGACGTACGAGATCACCAACAGCGGCGTCGCGCCGGCCGGCACGCCCTGCGGCGGGCCCGCGCCGCAACCGGCTTGCGTCACGCGGATCACGACGTCGGATCCGGGCCGCCTGCTCCTCACCGGCTTCCCGGCCGCGGGTGGCGCGGGCGACATCGAGCACATGGATTCGCCGAACCTGCGCGGGATCAGCCGGACCGCGCCGTATTTCTCGAACAACACCGCGGCGACGCTCGAAGAGGTGCTCGCCCACTACAAGCAGTTCTTCAAGCGCGTCCAGGTCCAGAACCCCCAGGCGCCACTGCTCACGACCAAGCCCGGCGTCGTCCCTGCGGTCATCGATCGTCCGTTCACGGACGACGAGATTCCGGCGCTTCTCGCGTACCTTCGGAAGATATGACCGGACCGGGGGCGACAGGGCCGCGTGTGACGTCAGCCGACGGACAGCTCGGGCGCGGTCTCGCCGTCCGGTGCGGCACGCAGGCCGGCGAGCTCCTCTGCCGTGTCGCGCTTGTGCGCCAGCACGAGCAACGCCGGCAGCAGCAGGCGCGGAAGCAAGGACAGCATGAGCGCGCCGCCGATGACGACGATGGCGAGCGGGCGTTGCGTCTCGCTGCCGATGCCGCGCGAGAGGGCCGCCGGGAGCAGCCCGATGAGCGCGACCGAGGCCGTCATCAGCACGGGCCTCAGACCGCGCTCGGCGCCGAGGCGGGCGCCTTCTTGTAGTCCATGGCCGGCGCGCCACATGCGGCGGGTCGCGTCGACGACGAGCAGGGCGTCCTGCACGGCGATGCCGAGCAGCGAGACGAATCCCATCGCCGGCGAGATGGAGAGCGTCGTGCCCGTCAGCAAGAGCGCCAGCACGCCGCCACTCACCGCCGCCGGGATGCCCGCCAGCACCACCCCCGTGTCGCGCAGCGTGCCTACCGCCGAGTAGACGAGGAACGCGACGAGCAGCAGCGTGAGCGGGAGCACGATGAGCAGCCGGTCGAGTGCCTCGGCGAGCTCGTTCATCTCGCCGCCCCACTCGAGGTGCGTGTCCCAGGGCAGGCGCACCTTGCCGGCGACGCGGGCCTGCGCGTCGGCGATGGCCCCTGCGAGATCGCGCCCGCGCACGCTGAAGCGCACCGGCGCGAAGCGCGAGGCGTCCTCGCGGAAGACGCGCGCGGGGCCCGTGACCGTCTCGATGTGCGCGAGCTGGCCGAGCGGGATCTGCGCGCCCTCGGGCGTGGGGACGAGGATCTCGCGCAGCGAGCGCAGGTCGCTGCGGAAGCCCTTCGCCCAGCGCACCACCACGTCGAAGTGCTTCTCCCCCTGGTACAGCTGCGTCACGGTCGCGCCGCCCACCGCAGCCTGGACGACCGCTTCGACGTCGCCGACGTTGAGCCCGTAGCGCCGGCAAGCCGCGCGGTCGGGCGTGATGCGCACGTCGGGTTGCCCGAGCACCTCCTCGCGGCCCAGGTCGGTGATGCCCGGCACGCCGGCAAGCGCAGCCGCGATCTGTTGCGCCTTCTCTTCGTTCACGGCGAGGTCGGGCCCGACCACCTTGACGGTGTTCTCGCCCTTGACGCCGCTCATCGCCTCTTCGACGTTGTCCGCGATGTACTGGCTGAAGCTGAAAGTGATGCCGGGGAACGCCTCCGACAGCTCGGCGCTGAGCTCGTCGGTCAGCGACGCTTTGGTCACGCCCTTGCGCCACTCGCTCGAGGGCTTGAGCGGCGCGAAGAGCTCGATGCTGTTGAACCCGGACGGGTCGGTGCCGTCGTCGGGGCGGCCCACCTGCGAGATGACGGTGGCGATCTCGGGGCGCGTGCGCTGCGTGCAGGGCGTGGCCTCGTCCTGCGGGCAGCCCATGAGGATGCGGCGCATGCGGCCGACGTACTTGCCGCTCTGCTCGAGTGACGCGCTCATGGGCAACGTGCCGCGGATCCAGAAATTGCCCTCCTCGAGCTTGGGCATGAACTCGCCGCCCAGGAGCGGCGCGCAGCCGAGCGCAACCACGATGGGCGCGGCGGCGAGCGCGACGGCGAGCGCGGGCCTTCGCACCGCGAAGCCGAAGAGCGGCGCGTACAGGCGGCGCAGCCTGCGCACCAGGAATGGATCGTCGTTGGCGGGACGGTCGGCATGCCCCGCGTGCGCCTTCAAGAAGCGGGCGGCGAGCACTGGCGTGAGCGTTACCGAGAGCACGACCGCCGCGCCGATGGCGAAGGCGTAGGTGCGCGCGAGCGGCGAGAAGATGACGCCGCTCACGCCGGTCATGGTGAAGAGCGGCAGGAAGGCGACCACGATGACCAGCGTCGAGAACATCATCGGGCCGCCCACCTCCGACACCGCGCTCAGCACGCGCTCGCGCCCGCCGCCGCCGCGCGTCTGGGCGAGGTGGCGGTGGATGTTCTCGACCACGATGACGGTGGACTCGACGATGATGCCGAAGTCGACCGCGCCGAGCGAGATGAGGTTTGCGGGCGTGCCGGTGAACACCATGCCGGCGAACGCGGCGAGCAGCGCGAGCGGCACGTTGAGCGCGGCGATGAGCGCGGCGCGGCCGTCGCCCAGAAACAGCCAGAGCATCAGCGCCACCAGCGCCATGCCGACGAGCAGGTTCTCGACCACCGTGTGCGTGGTCAGCTTGGTCAGGGTGCCGCGATCGTAGTAGGGCTCGAGGTCCATCCCGGGCGGCAGCAGATGGTGCTTGCGGATGTCTTCCACCTTGGCGTGCAGCTTCTCCAGCGTCTCGAGCGCGTTCCCGCCGTAGCGCAAGAGGACCACGCCCTGCACCACGTCGGACTCGAGGTCCTTGCCGACGATGCCGAGCCGCGGCGCCGCCCCCGCATGCACCGTGGCCACGTCGCGCACCAAGACCGGCGTGCCGCGCGTGGCGCTGAGCGGCACCTCCTCGAGATCGCTCAGCGAGCGCAAGAGCCCGAGCGCGCGGACGTCGTAGCTCTGCTCGCCGAGCGTGAGCCGCTGGCCGCCCACGTCCTGGTTCGACTGCGTGAGCGCCTGCGTGAGTTGCTGCAGGGTCGCGTTGTGGCCGCGCAGCCGGATGGGGTCGACGTCGACCTGGTACTGCAGCGCCTCGCCGCCGTAGCTCGTCACGTCGACGACGCCGGGCACCTGGCGGAACGCCTTCTCCAGGATCCAGTCCTGCGCGATGCGCAGGTCGGAGAGCGAGTAGCCCTTGCCGCGTAGCACGTAGCGGTAGATCTCGCCGACCGCGCTCCAGGGGGACAGCTGCGGCTGAACGCCGGGCGGCAGTTGCACCGTCTGCAGCCGGTTCAGGACCCGCTGCTGCGCCTCGGCGTACTGCGGCGCCCAGGAAAAGTAGCACTTCACGTCCGAGAGCCCGAATAGCGACTGCGAGCGGATGTGCACGAGGTCGGGCATGCCCGCGAGCGCGTTCTCGAGCGGGATGGTGACGGTCCGCTCGACCTCCTCGGCCGCCAGGCCCTGCGGCTGCGCGATGATCTCGATCATCGGTGCGACCGGGTTCGGGTACGCCTCGATGTCGAGCACGGCGTACGCGCGCAGGCCCGCAGCCGCGAGCAGGCACCCGAGCGCGGCGACGAGGAGCGGTGCGCGCAGCGCGGCGGCGGAGATGCGGCCCATTAGAGGAGGCCCAACAGCTGGATGCCGCCCGCGACCACCACCAGCTCGCCACGGTTCAGGCCCGCGAGCACCGGGACCAGCTCGCCGGTGGCGTCCTCGTCGATGCGCACGGGGCGCCGGGCGAACCGGGCCAGGCCGTTCTCGGTGTGGCCCACCTGCACGAAGGTGACGAGCTCTTCGCCGGCGCGGACCACCGCGCTACGCGGGACGGCCAGCGCGCGCTTCTGGTCGGTCTGCACCTTCACCTGCGCGTACATCTCGGGCCGGAGCGAGTGGTCTCCGTTCTCGATGGTGGCGCGCAGGCGTGCGGTGCGGGTCTGCGGGTCGAGCGCGCCGCTCACCCACTCGACGCGCGCCTCCCACACGCGATGCGGGAACGCGGGCACCGTGATCGAGAGCGCGGCCCCCGGATGCACGCGGCCCAGGTCGAGCTCGTAGACGTCGGCGGTGAGCCACACGCGGTCGAGCGAGCCGACAGTGAACAACTCTTGCGGCGTGCCGCCGGCGTACTGGCCCTGCACGTCGGCGCCGGGGTTCACGTTGCGGGCGATCACCTCGCCGGCGACCGGCGAGCGCAGCGTGAGCTGCTCGCCTTGCGTCGCGCCGTCGCCGTGCAGCAGGCGGACGCGGGCGCGGGCGCGGTCCACCTCGGCCTGTGCTTTGCGCTCGTTGTCCTCGGCTTGCTCCAGGTCGCGGCGGGCGGCAGCCTGCGCCTCGACCAGCTCGCGCTGGCGGCGCAGCTCGTGCTTCGCCGCCGTGAGGTCCGCCTCGGCCTTGCGGACGTCGGCGATGGCGCCACCCAGGTCGGGCGCGTCGAGCACCGCCAGCGGCGCGCCAGCGCGGACCCGCGCCCCGGGCTCGGCGAGGATGCGCACCACGCGCCCCGCGACCGGCGCGACCACGTGCGCGACGCGCAGGTCGTCGAAGGCGATGCGACCGGTGGTGGTGATCTCCGCGGCCACGTCGCGCTCGTCGGCCGACGCGACGGTGATCTGGCTGCTCTCCAGCTGCGAAGGGCTCAGCCACGCCTCGCCGGGGGGCGGCTGCGCCCGCACCGGCTGCTGCCCATGCGCCGATCCACACGCGACCACGAGCGAGAGCAGGCCGCAAGTCGCAAGCCGCGATCCGGAAGCCCAGGCGGTCATCACAAGATCTCCTTCCCCGTCGCCAACTCCAGCTGCGCGACGGCCATCCAGTACGAGGTGAGGTCCTGCAGGTGCTCGGCGCTCACTTGCAACAGCGTGCGCTGCGCATCGAGAAGCTCCAGCTGCGAGGCTGCGCCCTTTTCCCACTGCAGCTGCACCAGGTCGCGCGCGCGGCGGGCGCGTTCCTCGACGCGGCGCTCGGCGCGGCTGCGGGCCGCTTCTAGCGCGGCCATGGCGGCGCGCACGTCGGCGGCGGCCTGCGCCCGGGCGCGCGCGAGCGTCACCTGGGCGCCGCGCAGGTCGGCCTCGGCGCGCGCGACCTCGCCCTGCTGCTGGTAGAAGAGGGGCAGCGGCACCGACACACCCAAGGTCAGCGTGGGCGGCTGGATGGCGCCCTGGCCGGTGCCTTCCTGGGCGTAGTTGGCGCTCACCGCCACGTCGGGGATGCGCTGCCGCCGCGCGAGCGACAGCGCGGTACGGGCACGCGCGAGCTGCGCCTGGGCCGCGGCCACGTCGGGACGCTCCGCCTGCGCTTGCGCCGCCAGCGACTCGACGTCGAGCGCCGGCAGGGGCCCGAGGTCCAGCGCGCGCGCCTCGAGCGTTTCTTGCAAAGGCCCGCTCTCGCCGAGCAGCACGCCCAGCGTCGCGCGCGAGGCGCCAAGCTGCGCCTGCGCCTGATCGCGCGCCTGCAGCGCCTCCATCTCCTGCACCTCGGCGCGCGCAAGCTCCACCTCGCTGGAAGCGCCGGCAGCGAAGCGCCGCTGCAAGAGCGCGCGGGTGCGAGCGCTGCTCTCGCGCGCCCCTTCGGCCACCGCGAGCAGCCGCTCCGCCTGCACCGCGGCGTAGAACTGCTGGAGCAGCGCGGCCGTCAGCGTGCGCAACGCCGCGTCGCGGTTGTGCTGCGCCGCCTGCACCGACGCCTGGGCCACCGCGGCGCGCAGCGCCTTCTTGCCGACGACGAGGTCCCACAGCGCCGCGTTGTCGGACAGACCGACGCCCACCTGCGCCGCCGAGCAGCCCGGGCACTGCGCGGCGTCGTAGCCGAACGAGCGGCCCACGGAGCCGGACAGCGTGGGGTTCGGGCTGGCCCCGGCGCTTGTCGCGTCGGCCCGCGCGGCCTCGACCTGCACGTCGGCCAGCACGCGATCGAACCCGCGCTCGCGGAACCGCTGCAACGCGGCCTCGCGCGTCAGCACTGCGACTTGGGTCGGAGGCGCCAGGAGCGCGGCGAGGGCGAGAGCGAGCATCGCCGGACCATTCAGCAAGGGGCACGCCAGCTAGCGTCAGACGAGAGGACAGTCTCGGGCCACCAGCGACTGCAAGATTCTTGCAGTTCAGCTCCACAAGATTCTTGCAGGCGCGTCAGCAGGACCCCGCTCGGGCTATCCTCGCGCCGGTGAAGCTCCGGCCGCGCATCGCGCTCGTCTCGTGCCTCGCCGCGCTCGCGTCGGTGGCGGTCACCGGCACGCTGCTCCTCGCGCAGTCGCGGGCCGACGCCGCGGGGGAGCTGCGCTCGCGCATGCAGCTGCTCGCGCAGAACCGTGCCTTCGCGCTGAGCGACGCGCTCGCGGTGGCGACGCGCGAGCTGACGCGCCTGTCGCAGATGGCAGAGCTGGACCTGGGCGACAACGACCTGCGGCCGGAGGCGACGCTGCTCGCGCACGCGCACCGGAACTCGACGCTCTTCAACATCGGTCTGCAGATCGAGGACGCGCAGGGCCGCTGCCTCTGGAGCGAGCCGGCGCAGCCCGGGTGCCCCGGCCGCTCGTTCGCAGACGAGCCGTGGTTCCAGGAAGGCCGCCGGGCGCGCGGGCCCGTCATCTTCGCGCAGAAGGATGCGCCGTCGATCCTCAACCTGGTGGTGCCCATCGGAGGCGGGCAAGGCGTGCTGCGCGGAATCATCGACGTGCGCAGCGATCGCATCGTCGCGCCCGCCATAGCCGATGGGCTGCCGCCGGGCACCGAGGTCGCGCTCGTCTCGTCGCGCGGCCGGGTGTTGCAGCGCCTGCGCGATCCCGAGGCGCCCGGATGGCAGCGAGCGCTCGCGGCGGCGCGAACCGGGTCCGCGAACGCCTTCGAGGCCGACGGGTTCCTCTACGCGCACGCGCCGGTCACGCACGCCAACTGGGGCCTCGTGTTCCGCTGGCCCATCGCCTCGCTCGACGAGGGCCTGCAGCGCCAGCGCGCGCTGCTCGTGCGCATCCTCGCGGGCGGCGCGCTGCTCGCCGTGCTGCTCGGGTTCGCGTCGTCGCGCGCGCTGACGCGGCCGCTCGATGCGCTGGTGCTCGCCGTCCGCGGCCTGGGCAGATCAGAGCCCGCATCGGTCGCGTCCGCCCTCGACGGCGCCCGGGCCCGTTCGGACGAGCTCGGTGAGCTTGCCCGCGCTTTCATCGACCTTCAAGAACGTCTCGGGCGGCGCGACGCGCAGCACCAGGAAGACCTCGCGCGTATCCGTGAGCTGGCCGCCTCCCTCGAGGAGCGCGTCCACGCGCGCACCGCCGAGCTCGAGGCCGCGCAGCGATCGCTTCTCGTGCAGGAGCGCCTCGCCGCGATGGGGCAGGCCGCGGCGGTCATCTCGCACGAGCTGAAGAACTCGCTCGGCGCGCTGGGGATGGGCGTCGACCTCATCGAGGGCCAGGCGGGCGCGCAAGGCCTCTCGCACGTGCACGCGCAGGTCCGCGCCGAGATCCAGCGGCTGCGCTCGATGACCGACGAGCTGCTCGTCTTCGCGCGCACACCGCGGCTCGAGCGCAGGCCCGAGGATCTGCACGCGCTGCTCGGCCGCGCCCTCGACCTGTGCCGCGAGCGCGCCGACGCGCACGACGTCAAGCTGCGCTTCGAGCCCGGCCTCGCGGCGCCGACGGTCTCGTGCGACGCCGAGCGCCTGCAGAGCGTGGCGGTGAACCTGATCCAGAACGCCATCGAGGCGGTCGCGTTCGAGGACGGCAGCGAAGCCGCGGCCCGCGAGGTGGTGGTCAGCACCGAGCGCGCCGAGCATGGCGTGGTCCTGGCCGTCGAAGACAGCGGCCCCGGTGTGTCGCCCGAGATGCGCGCCCACCTCTTCGAGCCGTTCGCGACCACCAAGCGCAACGGCACCGGCCTCGGCCTCGCGACGGCCCAGCGGTTCGTCGCCGCGCACGGCGGCCGCATCGAGCTCCAACAGGGCCGACTGCGCGGTGCGCGTTTCGCCGTGGTGCTCGTCCAATGAGCTCGGTCCTCCTCGTCGACGACGAGAAGTCCTTCCGGGTCATCGCCGGCGAGGCCCTCGCGCGCGAGGGCTATAGCGTCCGTTCGGCCGAGACCGGCGCGCAGGGCATGCGGCTCTTCGCCGCCGAGCCCGCGGACGTGGTGGTGCTGGACCGCAACCTTCCCGACCTCGACGGCGTCGAGGTGCTCGCGCGCCTCTCGCGCGACGCGCAGGAGCGCGGGCTCGACACGCTCTTCCTGGTCGCGACCGCCTACGCCGACGTCGAGAACGCCGTCCTGGCGCTGCGGCAGGGCGCGGAGGATTACCTCACCAAGCCCATCCAGCTGCCCGATCTGCTCATCAAGATCCGCAAGGCGCTCGAGACGCGGCGGCTGCGCAAGCGCGTGACGGCGCTGCGCACGGGCACGCCCAGCGCCTTCTTCGAGACCCGCAGCGCGGCCATGCGCGAGGCGCTCGACCGGCTGCGGGCGGTCGCGGGCAGCCCCTCCACGTCGGTGCTGCTGCAGGGTGAGAGCGGCACGGGCAAGGAGGTCGTCGCGCGGCTCTTGCACGCCGAGACCGCCGGCCGCAGCGAGGAGGCCTTCGTCGAGCTGAACTGCGCGGCGCTCTCCGAGTCGCTCCTCGAGAGCGAGTTGTTCGGCCACGAGCGCGGCGCCTTCACCGACGCGAAGTCGTCCAAGCGCGGGCTGCTCGAGATCGCCGACGGCGGGACGCTGTTCCTCGACGAGATCGGCGAGCTGCCCGCGACCGTGCAGGCGAAGCTGTTGCGCGTATTGGAGACGATGACCTTCCGCCGCGTCGGCGGGACGCGCGACCTGAGCACCGACGTGCGCATCGTGGCGGCGACGAATCGCGACCTCGCGGCGGAGGTGACCGCGGGCCGGTTCCGGCTCGACTTGTTCCACCGGCTCGACGTGTTCCATCTCACCGTGCCGCCGTTGCGCGATCGGCGCGAGGACATCGTGGCGCTCGCGCGGCACCTGCTCGAGCATCTCGCGCAGCGGCTCGCACGCATCCCGCCGCAGCTCTCCGCCGAGGCAGAGGCCGCGCTCCTCGCCTACCCGTGGCCCGGCAACGTGCGCGAGCTGCGCAACGCGCTCGAGCGCGCCTTGATCCTCGAGCGCAGCGGCAGTATCGGCCCGCGCGCGCTGCTGCTCGGGCCGGTGACTCCTTACGCCGCGCCCGCCCCGACGCCGGCGGAGGTCTTCTTCTCGCTGCGGCTCATCGAGGGCCGTCCGCCGACGCTGGACGAGCTCGAGAAGGCGTACATCGAGCGGCTGCTCGCGCACACCGGCGGGAACCGCACCCAGGCCGCGCGCCTGCTCGGGGTGAGCTACCCGACCATCGCGAAGAAGATCACGGACCTCGGCATCACCCTGCCCTGATCGCCCCTTGGGTATCCGGTCAGCGTAGGTCGGACGGGCATCACGGGAACGATCGTCTCCCCGCCGCTCCTGGTCTGCGCGCAGACGCTCGTCGATTACCTGTGGGCTCGGCGAAATAATCCGGCCCGTCGACCGATGGAGGTGGATGCTCGAAACGATCATCACGCGCGGAATCGAAACCGGCGGCTGGCTTTTCCCTGTCCTTGCCGGTTCCTTCGCAATTCTCGCCGCGGTCGCCCTCCGCCGCCGGCGTTCCCCGATCCGTTACCTGGCTGCCGCGGTCGGCGCGGCCTTTGTCCTTGCCTTCGCGTGCGCAGGTGTTTTCGCGGCCGACGTGCGCAATGCCATCGTGCATCGCAGCGAGGACTTCTCCTTCCGTCTGCTCGACGGAACGGAGCATCACCTGCGCGACTACCGCGGCAAGGTCGTGCTGCTGAACTTCTGGGCGACCTGGTGCGGCGCCTGCCAGACCGAGATGCCGGATCTCGAGCGGCTGGCGCGCGAGCGGGCCCAGGACGCGGTCGTCATCGCGGTGTCGGACGAGCCGATCGAGGACTTGCGCAAGGCCGTGCCTGCGGACGTCTACCGCCTGAACGGTGCATTCAGCGACGTGGCTCCGGAGGGTACCGCGGCGAAGATGGCATATGCGGGGCGTCCCTCGACGCTGGTAATCGACAAGCAGGGACGCATCCGCAAGGTGCTGGTGGGGCTCCATGACCATGCGGAGTTCGAGGCGGCGCTGCGGAGCGCGCTGTAGCTCCGGCCGTCGCGGGGCTCAGACGCAAACTTCCTCGTCGAATACGGGTTTGGCCGCCAATTCGTTACCCAACAGCCGCCGATATCCGACCGGAACGTACCATGCGGTGGCAACGTCGTCGCGGCCCTGTGTGCTGGGCCGAGGGGTTTCTCATGGACGAGATCATCGGCCTCTTCAATTGCGAAGCACAACAACGGGGCCGTGGCAGGATCTTCGTGGAACGAGAGGGAACCACTGCAGCGTACGTACCGCAACGGACCGTACTGGTTCTCGGCAGGAATGAATTCTCTTAGTGGTTCCCGGACTCGTTGCAAGGGCGTTCCACAACTCAGGCAGACCGCTAAGCGGCTTCGTTGATTTCAGCTACCGTTCGCGCTCGCTCCCTGCGCGGGGTTCGCATCCGCAAACTTCGGATGCCGCGCGAGCCTGATGGCTGTCCAGGCGCCAATCAATCCCCCGCAGAGCGAGAAGAGGGTAGAGAGCGGCGTCGCGAGCAGCAGGTCCGGAGACTCGGCGATGAACCGACGCCAGTCGACCGTCGCACCGGCCGCGCCGGCTTGCGCGTCGAGTTGATAGGCGAGGAAGCCGAGCAGACCGGCCAGCACGGAACCGATCGTCACTGCCATGGCGATTGCCTGGACCGCGAGGCCCCCCTTTCCGGCGCCGACTGTGGCCGCGAACCCGACCATGGCACCCGTGACGATCGCGAGCGCCCAATACATGTAATTCGTCGCGATCATCACCGCGCCGTACAACCCACCCCCGACGATGCCAGCCAAAACCGCGCAGACGAGACCGAGAGGTAGATTCGCGGTCCGCGATTGGTATTCGGCGGCAGCTAGCTGCTCCTCGTGCTGCAGCCGCTCGATGCAGGCCGGACAGACCCGATCGACGACGCCCCCGAACAGAACGGGGTCCTCTGGCGATGGCGACCCGCAACAGCGACAAGTGGCTGGCTCCGGCGCGGAAACCGATTTGACCACCTCCAGGAAGGCTCGCGCTCGCCGCAGGACGACGCTCTCTTCCGGAAAGCTGAGCTGCTCGTGGAAGATGCCGAGGGTCGCGGTCGTGTCGTCGATCTGCACGTGCCTGAAGCGGATTCCGCTGGCCTTGACGTCGGGCGAATCGTCGAGAGCGCGCCGCAGCTCCTCTTCCTTGCCTTCTCCGGCGTAGCGGACGATGACCTCGATTCTCGTCAAGCCATTCCTTTCGGCGAGCTGCACCTGCACAAGGAATCCGTCCACGACGCCATAGGCGACCTCGCCGGACCCGGCCTGCGGCAAGCCGAGAGCGCGGGCCATCGCATCCACGAGCAGCATGGATCACCCCCGCGAGCGCCATCGATGCTACCGCAATAGTATCGTCACCAGTAGCCTCACGTGAACGGACGGAGCATGGCAACCGTAGGGCTCGTCGGTGGACTCGGCCCGGAATCGACCATCGATTACTACCGGCGCATCATCCAGGCGTGGCAGCGGCACGATCCCAGAAGCTTTCCTTCGATGGTGATCGACAGCCTGGACGTCCAGCGCGGGCTCGCACTCGTCGAGAGCGACCTCCCGGGGCTCACCGAGTACCTGTTCGCATCCGTGCGACGCCTTTCGGGAGCCGGTGTGGATTTCGTCGCGATGACGGCCAACACGCCGCACATCGTCTTCGACGAGCTGGCGGCACGCTCGCCGGTGCCGATGGTGAGCATCGTCGAGGTCTGCGCCGACGAGGCGAAGAGCCGCGGGCTTGCGCGCCTGGGCCTTCTGGGCACGCGATTCACCATGGAAGGGGTGTTCTATCCGGCGGTGTTCACGAGGCGTGGAATGGAAGTCGTAACGCCGGCCGAGGGGGAACGGTTGGCCGTTCACGAGCGTTACGTCGGTCAGTTGCTGAAAGGCGACTTCCGCGACGAAACGCGGCAATGGATGGTCGAGTTGATCGCGCGCCTGCGGGACGAAAAAGGCGTCGATGGGATCATCCTCGGCGGAACCGAGTTGCCGCTATTGCTGCGCGAAGAGACCATCGCCGGGTTGCCGACGCTCGACACGACGGCGCTGCACGTGGAAGCCATCGTGGACCGGCTCCGAACGTGAGGTCGCATACGCCGGTCAACGAATCATCACCGCGCCGCCCGCGACGTCGAGGACGATACCCGTGATCCACGTCGCGCTCTCCGAAGCGAGGAAGAGGGCGGCATGCGCGACGTCCTCCGGCGTCCCCAGTCGCTTGAGCGGATGGACGTCGGCGAGCTCGATCCGCTGTGCTTCCGGAATCCGCCGGAGGTTCTGATCGGTGAGGATGATTTCCGGCGCGATGCAATTGACCCGGACGCCGAAAGGTCCCGCCTGGCTGGCAACGTCTTGGGTCAGGATCTCGATGCCGGCCTTGGCAGCGGCATAAGGAATCGGCGACCTCGGATGCGCGCGGCGGCCGGCCGCGGACGACATGGTGATGATGACGCCCGCCCTTCGTCGCTTCATCCCGGGAAGGACGCTCTTGATGGTGAGGAACGTCGCCGTGAGGTTGCCGTCGACCGACGCGCGCCATCCCTCTTCCGTCGTCTTTTCGATTGGCCCGGGCGGGCTATAGCTGCCGCCTGCATTGGCGACGAGGATGTCGATCGTCCCGAGCTCCGACTCGATACGCGCTCGCATCGCTTCGATCTCCGTGAAACTGGTGACGTCGGCGGCGACGTTGATCGCCCGGCCGCCCGCGCGTTCGATCTGGTCGCATGTGGTCGAGAGCGCGGCCGCATCCCGGCCGTGGACGGCCACCTTTGCGCCCTCGCCGGCGAACAGCTTTGCGATCGCCGCGCCGATCCCGCGCGAGCTCCCCGTGACGAGCGCGACCTTCTCCCGCAGGCCACTCATACCGCGGCTCCCGCGGACGCCTCTCGAATCGGTGCGGGCTGCGCGCGAGGCGCCCGCGACGTGGGGATAACGATTCCAATGCCGACCATCCAAAGGAGCCCGGTGAAGCGGACGATCGGCAGCAGGATCGCGGCGGCCGGCCAGACGAACGTGAGCACCGATAGCTCGGCGATGGCGGCGATGGCGAGGCCCGCCACCATCAGCCAGCGCGGCGTGAATCGTTGCAGGCCGGCGACGACGGAGACGCCGGCGACCAGCAGGCCGAACGGAACGACGAATCCGGGACCGCCCGCCGCGAACGAAAACATGTGCAGCGCATGCGCGACCGCCCTCGCGTCCGGTCCGCCCGCTTGCGCGAGCGCCCATGCCGCGAATGCCGAGGTCGCTAACGCAACCGACGCCGCCACCCCTCCGACGAGGGCGATGTGGATGCCGGCGACCTTCATGCCGAGAAACTGCAAGCGGCTCGATGCAGTCGCGGTGAAGATGCCGAGCGGGACCGCCGAGCAGAAGATCAGGAACGCCGACGCCAGCGCCGCGGACGGGTATTCGGCGAACCAGTCCGGGGCACCAGGATCGAAGGGAGAAGGAAAATGCCGTCCCGAAGCCATCGCGGTCGGGACCGCTACGGAAACGAGGACCAGGATTGCGTAGACGCCGGCGACCGCGGCCAGGGACGGACCGCGATGACGCCCTGTCTCCCCGATCTCCCGCTGCAAGCCGAGCCGCATGGCGCGCTCCTTCCTTCCGCTGGTCCGCAATTTAGTTCATTGATAGAATGATATATAGCATGAATCGTACTGTCAAGGCATGATTCGCCCATGCAAGGTAACGTTCGCCACCCGCGCTCGACCGCGTTCCTGCTCGCGCAAGTCGGTGCCCATGCGGCCGCCCGGTTCGCCGGGCGGCTGGCCGCCCTCGATCTGTCGCCAGCGCACGCGGGAACCCTGCGCGTCATCGAGCAGAACGCAGGCATCAGCCAGCAGGCGTTGAGCTCGGTTCTCGGCATGGTGCCGAGCCGCCTCGTAGTCCTCGTCGATGAGCTCGAGGAACGCGGTCTGGTCGAGCGACGGGACGCTCCCGACGATCGGCGCACCCATGCCCTGCACCTGACGCGCAAGGGCGCGGAGACGTTCGAGGCGGTAGGAAGGATCGCGCGCGCGCATGACGACGACGTCTGCGCGCCGCTCGGCGCCGACGAGCGCGAGGTTCTCGGTGCCATGCTGCGTCGGATCGCCGATCACGAAGGTCTGACACCCGGCGTGCATCCGGGATTTTCGCGTCCCGTGCGCTCGCGGGGCGGCGCGCCAAAGGGTCCGCGCGGCAAACGTCGCGCCCCATGACCGCCTGCGCGTTACGAAACGCCCTGCCCGCCGGTCCGCAAACCGCGGACGGCGCCCCGCCCGCGAACGCGCCAGCACCGGAGGGGCTCTGGGCCTACGCGGCGGCCGCGCTCAGGCGGGAGACGAACGCCTGGCGACGCGATCCCCATCCGGAGCTGATCGCCGCGAGTTGAGGGACGGCCCTGATAAGATCGGCGACGATGCTGACTGGAAAATGGTTCGAGGAGACGAAGATCGGCGATGCGTTCGGCGCGTCGCTCACCGTCACCGAGACGCACCTCGTCCTCGCCGCAGGATTGACCGGCGACTTCAATCCGCTGCACGTCGACGAGACGTACGCGCGCGGCACGCGCATGGGCGGCCGCATCCTGCACGGGACGTTCACCGGCGCCATCGTCTCGGCGCCGGCAGGCATGTACTTTCACGGCACGGCCATCGCGTACCTCGAGCAGAACTGCCGCTTCAAGGCGCCGGTTCGTCCGGGCGACACGCTGCGCACCACCTGGACCATCGAGGGACGCGAGGAGAAACCGCGGCACGGCGGAGGGATCGTTTCGATGCGCGCACGGTGCGAGAACCAGGACGGCGTCCTGGTCGCGGAGGCCGACGGAAAGATGCTGGTGGCGAATCGTCCTCCTCGGTGAGGGGGCTCCACCGCGCGGCGCGAGGCTGCTATGCCTGCGCGCGGAGGTGAGCGATGGGCCCCACCGACACGTTCTTGCGCGCGCGAGACCTTCTCCTCGCCGAGCGCGACGACTACGGCGCCGCGTTCGCGAAGTTCCGCTGGCCGGAGCTGGACCGCTTCAACTGGGCGCTCGACTGGTTCGACACCTACGCGCGCGGCAACGCGAGGATCGCGCTCCACATCGCCGACGACAAGGGCATCGAGGTGAAGGCGAGCTTCGCCGATCTTTCCGAGCGGTCGAACCGCGTCGCGAACTGGTTCCGGGCGAAGGGTGTGCGCCGCGGCGATCGCATGCTCCTCATGCTCTCCAACGTGCGCCCGCTCTGGGAGGTGATGCTGGCCGCGATGAAGCTCGGCGCGGTGGTCGTGCCCTGCTCCATGCAGCTCGTGCGCAAAGACGTCGAGGAGCGCGTCTCGCGCGGCGAGGCGAAGCACGCGGTCGTCGACGCCTCCGTGGCGGACCGCTTTGCGGGCATCGACGCGGTCCGCACGCGCCTCGTGGTCGGCGAGGCCGAGGGATGGACCCGCTACGAGGATGCGCTCGCGAGCAGCGCCACCTTCCTCCCCGACGGCGAGACGCGGGCCTCCGATCCGTTCTTGCTCTACTTCACCTCGGGCACGACGGCGAAGCCGAAGCTGGTCCTGCACACGCACGCGAGCTATCCGGTCGGGCATCTCTCGACCATGTACTGGATCGGCATCCGCGAAGGAGACGTGCACCAGAACATCAGCTCGCCCGGTTGGGCCAAGCACGCCTGGAGCAGCTTCTTCGCTCCCTGGAACGCGGGAGCGACCATCTTCGTGCTGGAGCAGGCGCGCTTCTCGGCGCAGCGCACCGTGGAATGGGCGCGCAAGGCGGGCATTGCGACGCTCTGCGCGCCACCCACGGTGTGGCGGATGATGATCCTCGACAAGCTGGGCGAACGGCCTTCCGGATTGCGCGAGCTGCTCAGCGCCGGCGAGCCCTTGAATCCCGAGGTGATCGAGCACGTCCGCCGCGATTGGAACCTGACCATTCGCGACGGCTACGGACAGACGGAGACGACGGCGCAAGTGGGGAACACGCCCGGGCAGGAGGTGCGTCTCGGCTCGATGGGCCGGCCGCTGCCGGGCTATCAAGTAGCCCTGCTCGACTCCCAGGGGCGCGAAGACGCCGAAGGCGAGCTGTCCCTCAAGCTAGACCCCCGCCCGATGGGATTGATGGTCGGGTACGTCGACGATGCGGCTCGCACCGCCGCCGTGATGGCGGGCGGCTACTACCGGACCGGCGACGAAGCGGCCCGCGACGAGGCCGGCTATTACCACTACGTAGGGCGCGGCGACGATGTGTTCAAATCGTCCGATTATCGAATCAGCCCGTTCGAGCTGGAGAGCGTTCTCATCGAGCACCCCGCGGTCGCCGAAGCAGCCATCGTCCCCAGCCCGGATCCGGTGCGCACCAGCACACCGAAGGCATTCGTGGCGCTCAAGCCCGGAGTCACACCGGACGCCGCGACCGCGCGCGACATCCTCGCCTTCTGCAAGGAGAAGCTCGCCCCGTACAAGCGCATCCGCTGCGTGGAATTCGCGGAGCTGCCGAAGACGATTTCGGGAAAGATCCGCAGGGTGCAACTGCGGGCCGTGGAGAAGGAGCGGCGGGCTGCAGGGCAGCGCGCCGCAGGGGAGTACTGGCTCGACGATCTCGAGCGAGGCACTGACGGTACCCCGCCCCCGGCGAAGGCATAGCGATGGCGTACGACGAGGCGCCGTGCTCGAGGGCCTCGCGCCGCCCGCCTGGTTATCCGGTTCCTACCTCTGGGATGCCGTACTGGGCGACCTGCATCGGCGCGCGCGGCATCCGGAAATGGCCTGGCAACATCGCGAGCGGGCGCTAGGCTCCGCTCCGACGGATGCGGTGCGGGAGCTTCTCCGGCGTCGATTGGCGGCGCCGTACATGTGATGCGGCAAGGGTCGGGCCGACCCGGAGGCGGGCGGCGCCTGCAACGCGGACGCGCAAGGCCCGCGCATGACGATCTGCCCAGCCTCCTCGGCCGCGTGAGCTACTTGGCCTTGTTCGTCTGGTTCGACTTTACGGTAATGGTGGAGGCCTGCTTCGTCGCCGGATCGAAGCTTGCGCGCACATCGTCGCCCGGCTGGAGCTGGTCGAGGTCGACCTTGGCGCCGTCCCGCGTGATCGCCGCGGAATCAGCGATCTTCACGTCCTGGGTACCGCCCGCCGACGCCGCGATGGTGAGCGAGTGCTTGTCCTTGTCGACGGACTTGAGCGTGCCTGCCACCTCCGTGGCGTTCTGCGCCCGGTCGGTGGCGTTCGGCGTCGGGCTCTGAGTCGGGTTCAGGGCGTTCGGCGACCGGTTCGTCGCGTTCGGCCCCCGGTTTGCGGACATCGGCTGATTCGGCGACACCGCGCTCTGCCCCTGATCCTTGCATGCGATGGCCGTGCCCATGAGTGCCGCGCAGCCGACGAACAGGATGGTTCTCTTCATGGCGTGTTCTCGCTTTCTTCGCTGTCGAAACTCGTGCCCGCCACTTCGCGAATGGATGTTTCCGGCCGTGGCAGCTCGCTTGGCGGGCAGGGTGCGCCCTGCAACGGCCGAGGTCCCGCAGCCTTGAACAATGGCGACGCGGAGCGACGGCGCAAGACGAGCGCGCATCAATGATGTCGCGGCGGAGTGGGCGGCCGTTGACCCGGTCCGACCGCTGCTCGGGCGATACGGCGGATGGTGCGTTACCCAAAAAGCACGCTTGCCGGCGTTCGCCCGGTCCACTGGAACATCCTGTTCCGGCTTCGTCGTCGTTATTCCCGGCGGAATGGCGATCTCGAGGTCGAGGTCTGGTTGGGCGAAGCGCACGACGCGCCCAAGGAAACCGTTCATGAAGATGTCGATGCTGATCGGACTGATGACGTTGGGAGCCAGTGTGGCGGGTCTCGGATGACCCTGAAAACGATCTCATTCTGGGCGTATCCCTCCGTCCTCCTCGCCGCCTGGGTCGCGTCCGCAGCCTGGATGCTTTCCGCGGTTCCGACGATCCAGCCGTCGCTGCGCTCGATCGCCGCCTCCGGATCGCGACCGTCCACCGAACCGCTCGAGCCAGCCGTGGTGACGGCGACCGCCCACGCACATTCTCGGCGAACAGCCTCTGGACGCGCTCGTGTCGCGGACCCGTGCATCCGGGCGGATCCAGCATGTGCAACAGATCGAGCGGATTGACGAAGCCACGTGAACAAGACGCGTCCGTTGCCCTTTCCCACTCGTGCCGGATGAGTCGGGCAGGTCCAGGACGATCGTCGGAGACTTTGACTCGCCGTCGCGATGTGGATTATTCCAGGGTTACGAAAGTAGGGGGCGTTGCTTTTCCAGGGGGCGGGTTGCGGGCTGCGCTGCGCGCTTGAGAACACGTGGCCCATCGCACCAGCCCGTCAGCGGCACCCCTGCAGATCCCCTCGCTAGACGGAATCCGCGCCGCATCGGTCCTGCTCGTCTTCGGGAGCCATGTCCTCTATTGGCTGCCAATCCCCGGCCGGTTCGGCGTGACCGTGTTCTTCTTCCTCAGCGGGTACTTGATCACGACCCTCCTCCGCATCGAGCGCGCGCGCGAAGGGACGATCTCCTTCAAGGATTTCTACGTCCGCCGGGCGCTGCGCATCATCCCGCCCTTTGCGCTGATCTTTCTCGCGACGGTCCTCCTGGTGAAGGTCGGCCTGTTCCGCGGCACGGTCGATCGTCGCGCCCTCGTCGCGGGCTTCGGGTACTACGCGAACTACGCGATGATCTCCGGCATCGAGATGCCGCCGGGTACCGGCGTGATCTGGTCCCTCTCCATCGAGGAACATTTCTATCTGGCGTTCCCGGTGATCTACTTCCTGCTCACCAGGTGGGTCCAGAATGGCGTGCGGCTCGCCGCGCTCCTCTGGGGAATCTGCGCTTGCGTTCTCGCCTGGCGCCTCGCCCTCGTGTTCCACTGGAACGTTCCGCTCGAACGGACCCTCCTCGCCACCGATACGCGCATCGACGGAATCCTCTTCGGCTGTGCGCTCGCGGTCTGGGGCAATCCGATCCTGGATGGCCCGGGTCGCTTCTCCGAGCGCGCATGGAAGTGGCTGCTCTTTCCGGCGGCCATCGTCATCCTGCTGGCGTCGTTCGTGGTTTCGAGCCATGCGATCCGCGAATCCGTCCGGTACACGATCCAGGGTCTCGCGCTGGTGCCCGTCTTCGTGACTGCCATCCGCTTCCCGCGCTGGGGACCGATGCGTCCTCTCAACTGGAGGCCGGTCGCGTTCCTGGGAACGCTCTCGTACTCGTTCTATCTGCTGCACGACGTCGTCTACGAGCAGGTGATGGCGCGGATTTCCCTCCCGCCTGCCCGCGTGGCCCTCACGCTCGCCATGTCCGTTGCCCTTTCCTGGGCGATGTACCGGTTGGTCGAGCGACCCCTGGCGCGGTTGCGCGCGCGCCTCCTCGGTGCCTACAGCGTTCGGGCGACACAGCCCGACTTCGCGCCGGCCGCGCCGCGCATGGCGCCCTCCCCCGTCGTATCTGGCCCTCGAGGCGGTTGGACTTGATTCGGCGGATGTAAATGCGGCCTTCGAACGGAGAACGCCTGGAGCAAGCGACCCGGCTGATGATCGGGTTCGCGGAGCGCGAAGGCGGCCAGCGCTACCTGTGGACGGACGCGTTCGCGGTCTGCAACCTGCTTGCGATCGCGCGCAGGACCGGGGACCACCGTTACGCGGGCCTGGCCCTCGGCCTCGTCGAGCTCGTCCATGAGACGCTGGGCAGGCATCGCGAGGATGATCCCCGCAGCGGCTGGCTCGACGGCGCCTCGTCTGCGCATCCGACCGCAGGCGGCCTGCGCATCGGCAAGAAGCTTCCCGAACGCGCTGCCGGCGAGCCCTTCGACGACCGTCTGGAATGGGACCGTGACGGGCAGTACCTCCATTATCTGACGCGCTGGATGCACGCCCTCGATCAAGTCTCGCGCTTCACCGGCGATGCCCGCTTCAACCTCCAGGCCCGCGAGCTTGCCGAGGTCGCCTTCCGGCGCTTCAGCTATCAGCCGCACTCCGGGGCCCTGCGGCTACGCTGGAAGATGAGCATCGATCTGACCCGTCCGCTCGTGCCGTCGATGGGTCAGCACGACGCCCTCGAGGGGTACGTGACATGCACGCAGCTCCGCGCCACGGCTTCGGCCTCGGGCGCCGCGGGCGGTCCTGACCTGAGCGAGCCGCTCGCAGGTTTCGCCTCGATGCTCGAAGGATCCGATCTCGCGACGAGCGATCCACTCGGTATCGGCGGCCTGCTCATCGACGCGTGCCGCCTCGCCGCGCTCTCGCGAACAGGAGCCTTTGCGGACGATACCTTGCTCCCTGCGCTGCTCGAGGCCGCGCTCCAAGGCCTGCGCGACCCTTCGGACAGGGTGGACCTCGCGCGCCCAGCCTCGATGCGGCTCGCGTTCCGGGAGCTCGGGCTCGGCATTGGATTGCACGGAGTCGAGCATCTCGAGCGGGAGGGGCTGGGCGAAATCGTCCGCGACTTCGCGCCCTATCTGCCGCTGGCCGGGAGGATCGAGTCCTTCTGGCTCGATCCGCGAAGCCAGGCTGCCCCGTCGTGGGTTTCGCACCGGGACATCGACGAGGTGATGCTGGCGAGCAGCCTCTTCCCCGAGGGATGTTTCGTTCCCTTTCCGATCGGTTGAGGGGCGAGGTCCCGCGTCACCGCTGCTACCTGCCGTCGCCTTCCGTCGCGGCCTTCTGCACGAGTTGCACCAGCTCGTCGTACGGCTGAGCGCCGACGACGCCGTAACGGCCAGCGACGAACGTCGGGACGCCGGTGACGCCGTATTCGCGCGAGAGCTTCCAGTCCGCGTCGATGGCATCCTTGAACGTCCGCTTGTCGAGCACCTCGCGCGCGGCATCGATGGGCAGCCCAACCTGCCTCGCCACGTCCAGGAGCACCGCGGGCTGTGAAATGTCGCGCCCCTCCGCGAAGTACGCGCGGAAGATAGCGTCGTGGATGGCCTCGCCGCCGGGCTGCGTGTCGGCCCACTTCCCGAGCTCCTGCGCGAGCCGGCTGTTGTACGTCCTCGCGCGCTCGCCGTAGGGGAGCCCTTCGGCGTCCATCCGCGCCTTCATCTGCGCGTGTAGAGCCTCGAGGTCCAGGTTCCGTCCCGCGAAGAGATCGGCGAGCGAGCGGCCTTCCGCGGGAGTGTCCGGATGGAGCGGGAAGTGCACCAGCCGGATTTTCAAGCGGTGCTCGGTCTTGAGCTTCTCAATACGCACGGTACTGAGGTAGCACCACGGTCATACGTAATCGGAGAACACGGTCAACGTCACCGGCTCGCTCACGTTGCCTCCTTGCGGGACGATCAGCTTGCGCTCGATCAGTCCCAACGCCGTCGGCACCTCTGCGAGTCCTTTGATACTACCTGTACGGGCGCTCCGCATCCGGTCCTCGGGCGGAGCGATTTCGCGGTCGACGAAGAAGGACGGTGAGCCGCATCCGTGCGCTCATGGGACCGATCGATCCCACCACCGGACACGCTGCCTGCGAGGCGCCCTCGGAAGTCCGCTGGCCCTGCTCTTGCTATGACGCGAGCATGCTTCACGAGCTCAAGATCGCCGCCCGGACCCTTCTCCGCGCGCGCTCCTTCTCGCTCGCCGTGGTGCTCACGCTGGCCCTCGCCATCGGGGCGACCACGTCGGTGTTCAGCGTCTTGCGGGGCGTCCTCCTTGCCCCTTTGCCGTTTCCGAACCCGGACGCGCTCGTCCACTTCGGCAACAGCTTCAAAGGGAGTCCGCCGGGCTGGTCGATCTCGCCGGTCGAGTACCGGACGAACTACGCGACATTGCGCAGCTTCGCCGGCGTGGGCGCGTGGGCGAGCGCGGGCGCGAATCTCACCACGCCCACCGAACCGATCCACGTCTCCCTCGGGCTGGCGACCGCGTCGCTCTTGCCCACGCTCGGCATCCATCCCGCAATCGGCCGCTGGTTTCTCCGTGAAGAAGAAACGGAAGGCGCGGATCGCAAGCTCGTGCTCGGCGATGCGCTCTGGCGCTCCCGGTTCGGATCCGATCCGGGCGTGATGGGGAGGACCGTGGAGGTGGACGGCAATCCCTACCTGGTCGTGGGGGTCCTTCCGCCGGACCTCGAGCTGCCGGAGCGATTCGATGCGTGGGCGCCGCTCGCCCTGCCGCCCGCGATGTATGCCGAATCGAGTCGGACCAATCACTTCCTACGCGTGATCGGCCGGCTGGGCGCGGGCATGACGCTTACGCGCGCCCGGCGGGAGCTGGCCTCGGCATCGGCGCAGGTCGACGCCGATCACCCGGAAGCCTATCCGGCCGAAGCACGGTTTGCGCTTGCCGCCGAGCCGCTGCATGAGAGCATGGTCGGCGACATTCGCGACATGCTGTGGATGCTCTTCGCAGCCGTCCTCCTCGTTCTCGGGATGGCGTGCGTGAACGCCGGGAACCTCCTCGTCGCCCGCTCGACCACGCGCCAGCGGGAGCTCGCGGTGCGCGCCGCGCTGGGTGCGGGCCGCGCGGCCCTCGTCCGCCACACCCTCCTCGAGGTGCTGCTCCTCGCTCTTGCCGCGGGGGCGGCGGGAATGGTTCTCTCCCGGTTCGGGGTGGATCTCATAGTCGGGCTCGGCCCCAGGGACCTATTGCGCGAGCGGGCAGTGCACCTCGACACGTTCGTACTCGGGTTCGCGCTGCTAGCGACGCTTTCGAGCGCCGCCTTCTTCGGAATCGCGCCAGCCGTCGCCGCGGCGCGCACTGATCTACAGAGCGCGTTGCGCACGGTCTCTTCGTCGGCGGCGCCGCGTGCGCGGAGGCTTCGCCGCGCCCTGGTGGTAACCGGCGTGGCGCTGGCGCTGGTCCTGCTCGCCGGCGCGAGCGTTCTCTTGCGCAGCTTCTCCAAGGTGGTCCACGTCGATCCGGGCTTCGAACCGCGCGGGGCCGTCACGCTGAGGATCGCCCTGCCCGCATCGGGCTCGGAGACGAGCTCCGTGGGCGGGCTGCCCTCCTCGGGCTCCGTGACGAGCTCAGACCGCGCGCGCTACGACCTCTTCTACCAGCGCGCGCTGCAAGCGTTGCGCGACCAGCCGGGCGCCGTCGCGGCGGGGGCCATCGACTTCCTTCCCATGAGCAACACCACCGATCGCTACTTCGACATCGAGGGCCGCCCGACCCCGCCCGGCGCGGATCGGTTCGACGAGCAGATCCGGAGGGCATCTCCCGGATACTTCGCTGCCATCGGCATGCGCGTCCTGCACGGCCGGGCGATCGACGAGACCGACCGCCCTGGCGCTCCGGGGGCCGTGGTCGTGAACGAGGCCTTCGCGCGCAAGTATTTCGGCGGGGACGCGATCGGGCATCGCATCACACTCGACCCGAAGGCGGGTTGGTCGACGATCGTCGGTGTCGTGAACGACGTCCGCGAGATGGGCCTCGATACCGACGTGCCCCCGATCATGTACTTCCCGTTCGCGCAGGACCCGCGCAGCACGATGACGATCGTCCTCCGATCGCGCAATCCGGAAGGCGCAGCGATGAAGGAGGCGCTCGCGGCGCTCTCCGGCCTCGATCCGACCCTGCCTGCGTTCGCGGTGAGGCCGCTGCGCGAACTGGTGAGCTCGTCGCTCGAGGAGCGCAGGTTCGCCCTCGCGCTCACGCAAGCGTTTGCACTCATCGCGCTCGCCTTCGCGGCCATCGGTCTGTACGGAGTGCTCGCCTATAACGTCGCCTCCCGCACCCGCGAGATCGGGGTGCGGATGGCGCTCGGCGCGCGTCCCGCCGGGGTCCTCGGCCTCGTTGCGCGCGAGAGCGCCTCGGTCGTGGGCCTCGGAATCGTCCTCGGCGGAGCGGGAGCGGCAGTCGCGACGCGCGCGATATCCGGACTTCTCTACGGCGTCAGCCCTCTGGATCCTCTCGCGCTCGGTCTCGCCGCCGGTGCGCTCGTGATCGTCTGCATGGTCGCCACCATCGTGCCTGCGCGACGCGCCACCCGGATCGATCCCGCCATCGCCCTCCAGTCGGAGTAGGCTTTTCCGGCGGTGAAGGCCATCGCCGTCCTGTTCGCGTTGCCGTCGACCTACTCCTCCGGCGACAGGTGCGCCTCGACCATCCACAGCCACTTGTCCACGCCGCGCGAGATCTCGACGAAGATGTCGCTGGTGTCCTTGTCGCCGATGCGGTCGCTCTCGTCGATGGCGCTGCGGATGACCTTGCCGAACGCCGCCAGGGCGGAGGAGAGGGCATCGGCGTGCTGCCGGCCGGTCCCCGTCTTGAGCGGGTACTCCGCGAGCGTCGATCGCTTTGCCACCGAGCGTGCCGTGCCTTCCACGGCTCCGCCAAGCTGCACCGCGCGCTCTGCAATCAGATCGACGTAGTCCTCCACGTCTTCGTTCACCTTGTCGAACAGCTCGTGCAAGGCGATGAAATTGGGCCCCTTCACGTTCCAGTGCGCCTGCTTGGTCTGCGTTTGCAGGTCGACGGCGTCGGCCAGCCGGTCATTGCACAGATCGACCGCTCGCCGCCGCGTGGTCTCGGGCAGGTCGTTTTTCGTCGGGTGCATCGGTTGCTCCTCTCGTTTCATGGATCGATGCCTGGGCGGCCCGACCGATGCGGTGGAGTAGCCCTCGCTGTAGGCTCTCGCGCGTGGACGCCTTCAGCTATCTATCAGTCCTGCTGTCGATCATCCTCGGTCTGGCCATCACCCAGGTGCTCCAAGGCGTCGGGCAGCTCCTGCATGCGCGCGCTCGCGCCGGTCTGCCTGGCGACCTTCGTGGCGTACGTGGTCGTGCTCTTCGCTCGCCTGCGGTGAGCATTCTTCTTCAAGCCTTCATTCCCGAAAAGAACTGTTGATGTTCCGCCAGGACGCGCTGCTTGGCGTCGGGATTCGGGTCGAGAGTCCAGACGTCGCGCTCGTGGGTGCCGCCGAGCAGCACGCCATCGCGCCGGGGAAACATGTAGTCGTCGCCGAAGTGCGCGGCGTAGTTCACGGCGGGTTGCGGCATGAGCACGGTGAGCTGCCCTTTGACGGCGGTCAGCTCCTGGTCGCCGAAGAGAGCATGCGCGCCGAGTCCGGTGCAGTTGACGACGGTGGACTCGCTCAGCTGCGCGACATCGGCCGGCGAATGAAACTCCTGCACTACTATCTTTCCACCGGCGACAAAAAAATCGCTCATCAACGCCGGCAGATAGATGGAGGGCTCGATCATCATGGTCTGGACGCGGCGCACGTAGGGCAGCGGAAATGGATTGCTGGGCCCTTCGATGGCTGTGACGTCGACGAGGAACTGGTGCAGCGGATTGCCTGGCGCGAACCTTCCGCTGGTATACGGATCCGGCGAGCAATAAAAGTTTGGTATCCAGCGCACGCCGTAGCGCTCGCCGACCATCAGCTGAAAGCGCCGATTGGCGATACCCGCCGCTTCCACGAACTGCTGCATGAACGCCGGAGTGGCGTGCTCACGCTCATACACCAGGAACGGATACCACTGCGCTCCGGCGGTGTTCGAGGTCGTATTTGGCGGAAGGTCCTTGGCATAGATTGTCACTGAATATCCGCGCTCCTGCAGCAGCCGGGAGGTGGCCAGTCCGACAGCGCCCGATCCAAGCACGGCCACACGCGCCCCACTCGCTTCGCGCACCAGACGCGCGGCCAGCTCACTGGTGCCCCAGGAGAGCGTGACGCCTCCGCCACCGTGTCCGTAGTTGTGGACCACCAGCTTGTCGCCGACGTTCTCGGCGCGCACGACGAAGCCGGACGGCCGGAACGGACGCAGCCCCACGACGGTACGGATCTCGAGCTCGGGCCGGACATCCACGCGCGGCAAATGGAGCAACTCCGGAGGGTGCCCCGGCACGACCTGCGAGCCGCGCCGCATGCATCCATCGAGCAGGAAAGCGCCAGCGGCCGTCCCCAGCGTCTTGAGTGCCGCGCGACGATTCATGGGAGGAAGTATACGTTCATCTACGGGTCACCCTCATGACGAAACTACTCACCGGACAGGTCGCCCTGGTCGCAGGCGCCACTCGTGGCGCCGGGCGCGGCATCGCGCGCGCTCTCGGCGAAGCCGGTGCCCTGGTCTATTGCACCGGCCGTAGCGTGCGTGGCAACCCATCGCCATACAACCGGCCTGAAACGATCGAGGAAACCGCCGAAATGATCGTGGCCGGTGGCGACGAAGCGATCGCCGTGCGCGTCGATCACACCGCCGAATCGGAGGTGAAGACGCTGCTCGATCGCATCGACCGCGAGCGCGGCCGGCTGGATGTGCTCGTCAACTCCATCGCCGGCGAAGACCCCCTGATGCACCAGTGGGGGACGTTCTGGAAGGCGAACCTCGAAGAGGGAGATGCGATCTTTCGCAACTGCATCCTGTCGCACATCATCACAGCGAAGAATGCGGCGCCGCTCATGATCCGGGCGAAGCGTGGGCTCATCGTCGAAGTTACCGAGAACGACATACTGCCGGCTGGCGGAAATCCGCTGACGCAGACGGTGAAGCTGGCGCTGAAGGGCCTGGCGCTGAACATGGCGCCTGAGCTGTACCCGCACAATGTCACAGCGGTTGCAATCACGCCGGGATTCCTGCGATCGGAATCGATGCTCGAGCATCAAGGCGTCACCGAAGCCAACTGGCGCGATGCGGGAAAGAAGGATCCGAATTTCCTCGAATCGGAATCGCCGCTGTTCGTCGGACGCGCGGTGGCGGCGCTCGCCAGGGATCCGGACGTCATTGCGCGCACCGGTCAGCTGCTCAGTTCGTGGGAGCTGGCGCGGGAATTCCAATTTACCGATTACGACGGGCGACGGCCCGATTGGGGCGCTGTGAAGATCGATTGGTCGGCGATGCCGCCGGCGTTCGTGGATCTCTTTCGAACCGGTGCGCGTGTGCAGCTTGAATGGCTGCAGACGCTGGCCGGACGCACGAAGGCCTTCAGCGAAAAACTGCCGGGCGGTTCTTCTTGATCTGGGCTAGGGGTCAGGTTGCAATTGCGAGCTGCGCTGGATCGCGGCTCGTCGCTCGATGTGCCACGGCGATGACGACCGGCAGCAACAGCTCGGGAACGAGGTAGCCAAGCCAGACCGCAGCGGGAGCAGGCAGACCGACCTGGCTCATGGACAGGAGCCTTCCAAGGCCGGCGAAAAATACCCCGAGCGCAAGGAGGTACACGAGGGTTCCTTGGCGTCGAATGGTGACCGCCGCCCACAAATTGATGAGGCCGGTCGAGAGGTACACGCCCGCCATGAAGCGATGAACGTTATCGAGCCGCGGCGAGGTGTCTGGCTCTCCCAGGACCATCTGCAATGTGCCACCGACCAAAGCGATGGCTGCGACCAAGAACAGGCAGACCTGGACGACGCGTTGGCTGGTAGGCATGGGTTCAAGGTGGATCATCTGGCCTGGCTCTGTCCACTCGGGGTGGACGAACTGCCGCCGCGAACGCGCGGTGCGCGCGGGTGAGCTCGCGCGCCCGCGTCGGTTCACCGTGCGGCGCTGACGACGAGATCCACGATCGCCTCGGCGCGCGATGAGAGCGGAACATGGTCGGACGGTACCGTGGTCACTTTCGACTTCATGCGCTCTGCGAGGAAGCGCTGGGTCTCGGGCGCGACCATGCGATCGTTCTCGGCGATCAGAAACCAGGACTGCTTCTCCCTCCAGGCCGGCGTCGTCATCTTCTCGCCGAGGCACGTCACCGAGATCGGCTTCTGCGTTGCGGCCAGGAGCGCCGCCTCGTCGCGTCATCCTGAATCGCATCGAGGATTTCGCGCGCGGCTGCCTTGTCACCCGCTGCAGCTTCCCGCGCGCGCTCGGCAAGATCCGTCGTCGAAGCTTCGTGGGCCATCTTGTTCTTGGAGACATCAGCCTCAGGTTTTGTGACCAGTCGTGTGTTGCGTTGGCACGCTCCGGGCGAGCAGAGAGAGATACGCGGACGTACCTTCTCCGCCGAGCGTGGCAGAGCAGCCCGCCGCCGTGCTATGCACGCCGGTTGAACCGCTACGCCATCCGGCGTTTGGCCACGCGAGCGGAGAGCAATCTTCGGATCCGGGATACGCCGGCAGCAACCGCGAGGGAGAGGTACACAATGAAGAAGCCGAGCACTCCGACCGCGATGACGCGGCGGACCGTCATCAAGGCCGCGGCGGCCGCGGGCGCCGCGCTCCTCGCCCCTCCCATCATCAAGGCGCGCGGCGAGGAGCCGATCAAGATCGGCCTCGACAACCCGCTCACGGGAACCTACGCGGCCTTGGGGAAGAACGAGCTCGTCGGTGCCCAACTCGCCATCGAGCAGATCAACGCCAAAGGTGGGATCCTCGGCCGCCAGGTGCAGTTGCTCGTCGAGGACTCGACGAGCGGAGAGGCCGGCACCGCCGTGCAGAAGGCGCGCAAGCTCATCGAGCGCGACCAGGTGAACTTCCTCGTCGGCAACGTCAACTCGGCGCTCGCCCTGGCGATGGCGGGGGTGTCGAACGAGAAGGGCGTCCTGCACATCGTCCCGGGCGGCCATACCGACGGGATCACCGGCTCGAGCTGCCACTGGAACGTGTTCCGCGTCTGCAACACCACGACGATGGAAGCGAACGCGGTCTCGAGCGCGCTCCTCAAGAACATCGGCAAGAAGTGGTACTACATCACGCCCGACTACGCCTTCGGCCACACGTTGCAGGAGGGCCTCGAGAAAGCCGCGGCGAAGGGGGGCGGCACCAAGGTCGGCGGCGACCTCACGCCCCTCGGCACCACCGACTTCTCCTCCTACCTCATCAAGGCGCAGTCGGCGAATCCGGACGTGATCATGTTCCTCGTCCAGGGCGACGACATGATCAACGCGCTCAAGCAGGCCGTGCAGTTCGGGCTCGACAAGCGGCTCCACCTCGGAGGGGCGCAGCAGGAGCTAGAGTCCCTCCTGGGCCTGCCTCCGGAAGCGCGCATCGGGACCTGGGTGTTCGAGTGGTACTGGAAGCAGCCCGACGTTCCGCACGTGAAGGAGTTCGTCGCCGCCATCAAGAAGAAGACGGGAAAGGTCCCGACGGCCCGCACCTGGTTCGGCCACGCGTCGATCTGGAGCTGCGCGCTAGCGGCCAACCAGGCCAAGTCGCTGAACGCCCTCAAGATGGCGAAGGCCCTCGGCGGCATGAAGCTTCCTCCCGAAGTGGGTCTCATGCCCAACGAGGCCTACTTCCACGAGAAGACGCACCAGCTCATCACCACGCTCTACGTGGGCAACGCCCAGGCGAAGGGCAGCGAGCCGGAAGACCTCTTCAATGTGACGCAGCTCGTGAAGGGCGCCGATGCGGCCGCCTCGCCCGAAGAAGCCGGCTGCAAGATGACCTGGCCTTCCGCCACGTGAGGAAGCGTTCCGCTCCCGGGCTTCTGGCCCGGGAGCCCGCTCTTCCATGACACAACTCATCCTCTTCAACGTCTTCAACGGCCTCGTCGTGGGCGCGTTCTACGCGCTCATGGCGCTCGGTCTGTCGCTCATCTTGAACCTCACTGGCGTGATCAACTTCGCGCACGGTGGCTTCCTCGCGCTCGGGGCATACATCGCCTACACGCTGCTCCCGTACGTGGGGTTCTGGGGCGCCCTCGTCATCGCCCCGGTGCTGACGGCGCTCGTCGGCATCGTCGTCGAGCGCGTCCTCATCCGCCGCCTCTACGGGCGCGATCCGCTCTACAGCCTGCTCCTCACCTTCGGGCTCGCCTTCATCTTCGAGGACGGCACCCGGTTCATCTGGGGCGCGCAGAGCGTGCCCTACCAGATCCCAGCGAGCCTCACCACCGCGCTCAGCCCGTCGCTCTTCTTCCTCACGGGGTACCGCGTTTTCATGGTCGTGCTGGTCGCCGCGGCCGTGGCGGGGCTCTTTCTCCTGCTCACACGGACGCGGCTCGGGATGCGGATCCGCGCGGGGACCCTCGACCTCGAGACGGTATCGGTGCTGGGCGTCAACGTACGGATCCTGCGCAATCTCAACTTCGGCCTCGGCATCTACCTCGCCGGCCTCGCGGGGGTCCTCGCCGCCGGCATGCTGGGCCTGCAGCCCACCATCGGCACTTCGCTCATCATGCCGAGCTTCGTCGCCATCATCGTGGGCGGACTGGGGAGCCTCCCCGGAACGCTTCTCGGCGGCATCCTCATCGGCGTCGCGTCGGGGGTCACCACTGTCTTCTTTCCCTCGGCAACCGAGGCGGTCATGTACGTGATGATGGGGATCGTGCTGCTCGTCCTGCCGCGCGGCCTGCTGGGCGAGGAGGGTCGGTTCTGACTCCACTCTTGCGCAAGCACTGGGGGAGCGGCGTCATCTGGCTGCTCCTCTTCACCATGCCGTTCTGGATGCTGGCCGTGGGCGGTTACACCGAGCTTGCCGCGCGGATCGTGGTGCTCGGCCTCGCCGCGATGGCGCTCAACTTCCTGCTCGGCTTCACCGGCGTCCTCTCCTTCGGCCACGCGGCGTACTTCGGACTCGGCGCGTACGGCGTGGGGATGACCATCAAGTACCTGTTCCCGAGCACGGCCGCCGGCGTGGTCATCGGGGTCGCCGCCGGCACTCTTGCCGGGGCGATCATCGGCGCCCTCATCGTGAAGCTCCGCGGCGTCTACTTCGCGATGGTCACCATCGCGTTCGGGCAGGTGTTCTACTTCATCGCGTTCCGCTGGAACTCGGTCACCGGCGGCGACGACGGACTCACCGGATGGGGACGCCAACCGATCAATCTCGGTTTCACGACCCTCGACATCCAGGGCAACGACAAGGCCTTCTACTATTTCGTGCTCGCGCTCTTCACGATCTCGGTCGCCGTCATGGCGCTGCTCCTGCGCGGGCCCTTCGGCCGCACCCTGCTCGCCATCCGGGAGAATGAGCGACGCGCGCGCTTCCTGGGCATTCCCATCGAGCTGCACATCTGGCTCTCGTTCGTCATCTCGTGTTTCTTCGCGAGCCTCGCCGGCGCGCTGTTCGCGCTCGTCAACAACTTCACCGATCCGCGCTTCTTGCGCTGGGATCAGTCGGGAACCTTCGTGATCATGGCGGTGATGGGAGGGATGCGATCGTTCTGGGGGCCGCTGATGGGCGCTACCGTCTACGTGCTCCTGCAGGACTATCTCTCCAGCCACACCGAGAACTGGATGTCGTTCGTGGGGCTCGTCTTCGTGCTCGTCGTCCTCTTCTTTCCGCGCGGCATCGTCGGCACGGCCCGAACGAGGACGGTGGCCGAACCGTGAGCCTCTTGCGCGTCGAGGGCGTGTCGCGCAGCTTCGGCAGCGTGGTCGCGGTGAAGGAAGTCACGATGACCGTGCAGCCCGGCGAGCTGCGCGCGGTGATCGGTCCGAACGGCGCCGGGAAGACCACCTTCTTCAACATGATCAGCGGCTTCTTCCCGCCCACGAAAGGCCGGATCTTCTTCGCCGACCACGAGATCACCGCGATGCCGTCGCACCGGCGGGTCGCCCTCGGCATCGCGCGTACCTTCCAGATCACCGAGATCTTCCCCGAGCTGACGGTGCGCGAGAACCTGCGCATCGCGGTGGAGGTGGCGTCGAAGCACCGGCTCAGCCTGTGGCTGTCGCGAGAGAACGAAACGCGGATCGAGGCGCGAGTCGCCGCGCTCATCGAGCTAGGAGGGCTCTCCGCCAAGGCGGACCGGCAGGTCTCCGAGCTGACGCACGGTGCTCAGCGGGCCACGGAAATCATGATGGCGCTGGCGCTCGAGCCGCGGCTTCTCTTGCTCGACGAGCCGACCGCGGGGATGGGCGACGACGAGACGTACCACATCGTCCGGCTCGTCCGGCGCCTGCACAAGGACCAGAAGCTCGCCATCGTCCTCGTCGAGCACGACATGCGCGTCATCTTCAACCTCGCTGATCGCATCACCGTCCTCGCCGAGGGCTCGGCGCTCGCCGAGGGCACGCCCGACGAGATCGCCAAGAGCGAAGCGGTCCAGGCCGCCTATCTCGGGAAGGTCCGATGAACGCTCTCGAGGCTCGCGGGCTGCATACCTATTACGGCAAGAGCCACATCCTGCACGGAGTGGATCTGACCGTCCGCGAAGGCGAGATCGTCACGCTCCTCGGGCGCAACGGCGCCGGCAAGACGACCACGATGCGCAGCATCGTCGGGCTCACCCCCGCGAAAGAGGGCACGGTCCGCATCTTCGATCGCGTCACGACGGCGTGGCCGTCCTACCGCATCGCGTGGCTCGGCGTCGGGTACGTGCCGGAGGGGCGGCGCATCTTCGCGAATCTCACCGTCGAGGAAAATCTCAAGGTTCCGGTGGAGCGGCCGGGGCCCTGGAACATCGCCCGCATCTACGAGCTGTTCCCGCGGCTCGCCCAGCGCAGGACCAGCACGGGCCGCCAGCTCTCGGGCGGAGAGCAGGAGATGCTCGCCATCGCGCGCGCCATCATCCTCAATCCCAAGCTCCTGCTCCTCGACGAGCCGTCGCAGGGGCTCGCACCGCTCGTCGTGCAGGACGTGTTCCGGGTGGTCGCGGCCATGCGCAAGGAGGGCATCTCGGTTCTGCTGGTCGAGCAGAACGTGCGCGCCGCGGTCGAGATCGCCGACCGCGCCTACGTCATCGACAACGGCCGGATCGTGTACGAAGGCCGGGCGGCCGAGTTCGCCCGCGACGAGGAGAAGGTCCGCGCGCTCGCCGGCGCGAGCGCGGAGAAGTGGAACGCGATCGTTTGAGCCAGCCTCTGCTCATCATCGCGTCGCGGCACCTGTGTATTGCTCGTCCGTGACCTTCTCCATCCACTCGACGACCTTGCCGTTCAGGTCTCCTCGGGATACCTGCAGGCGGCCGACATTTACAGCGATCTGGTAACAGGGGTTTCGTTTCTCGTCGAAGGTGGAAAAGCAGGGACAGACCCTTTTTTCTCCTTTACGATCCTGCGAACCAGTATCGAGGCGAAGACCATGAGGATTGCGATCGTCACCGGCGCCGGCTCCGGCATCGGCAAGTCCGCCGCGCTGGCGCTGTTGAAGGATGGCTATAACGTCGGCCTGGTCGGCCGACGCAAGGACATGCTGGAGAAGACCGCCACCGAGTCCGGCGCGCAGGACCGCGCCATGGTGCTGCCGGCGGACATCACCAAGGACGCCGAGGTGAAGCAGCTCTTCGCCGAGGTGAAGGGCAAGTGGGGCCGGCTCGACGTGCTATTCAACAACGCCGGTATCGGTGCGCCCTCGGTGCCGATGGAGGACCTGCCGATCGAGAAATTTCGCGAGGTGGTGAACATCAACCTGGTCGCGATGTTCATGTGCACCCAGGAGGCGATCCGGATCATGAAGGCGCAGACGCCGAAGGGCGGGCGCATCATCAACAACGGCTCGATCTCGGCGCACGCGCCGCGGCCGATGTCGGTCGCCTACACCTCCACCAAGCACGCCGTCACCGGCCTCACCAAGTGCATCTCACTCGACGGGAGGAAGGACGACATCGTCGGCAGCCAGATCGACATCGGCAACGCCCTCACCGAGCTCGCCGCGCGCATGGCGAAGGGCGTGCTGCAGGCCGACGGGTCGATCAAGCCCGAGCCGCTCATGGACGTGAAGCACGTCGGCGAGGCGGTCCTGCAGATGGCCAACCTGCCGCTCGACGTGAACGTGCAGTTCATGACCATCATGGCAACGAAGATGCCGTTCGTCGGGCGGGGCTAAGAAAAATGGGGACAGCCCCTGTTTGATTGCTTGAACCGCAGTTATGCGGGTGCAACGCGAAATTGAAGTGGGACGGGCGATCGCGGCAACGCGGGCCATCCCGGCGCCGGTGAGCATCGCGACCGGCCTTGGGCGTGCTACGCAGCGGCCACGCAGGGAGCCGGAGATCGAAGGGCCAAGCCATGAGCCTCCTGATCCGAGACGCGACCGTGATCACCGTGGAGCCCCGCGGGCACATCTTCGAGCCCGGCGCCGTCTACGTCGAGGGCGCCCGCATCGTCGACGTCGGCCCGAGCGATGAGGTCGTGCGCCGCCACCCGACGGCGGCGCGGGTCATCGACGGCCGGCGCAAGGTGGTCATCCCGGGCTTCGTGAGCACACACAACCACGTCGGCTACACGCTCTTCCGCGGACGCGCCGAGGACGCCGGGCTCGGCTGCGTGACCGGCATGTACTTCCCGATGACCACCGTCGTCACGCGCCCGGAGCGCCTGGCGGTCGGATCCCTCACGTACGCGGAGCTCCTGCGAAGCGGCGTCACCACCGTGCTCGAGATGGAGGAGGACGCCGACGTCTATGCCCCGTTCGTCGAGCGGCTCGGCATCCGGAGCCTGATGGGCGTCATGACTCTCGACGTCGAGGTGGACGGTCTCCGCCACGACCGGTACCGGTACGACGCGGTGCTCCGTTCTGCCCAGCTCCGCCAGGCGGTCGAGTTCGCCGAGGCCTGGCACGGCAAGGCCGACGGCCGGATCTCGGTGATCATGGCGCCGAACATGACCATCAGCTCCTCGCCGGAGCTCCTCCGGGAGTCCCGCGCGGCGGCCGATCGCCTGGGGCTCCGCCTCAGCATCCACCTCGGCTGGGGGCAGGCCGAAGGCGTCGCCACCCGACGGCTCCACGGCGTGAGCCCCTACGAGTACGCGCGCAGAAACGGGCTCCTCGCGCCGGACGTCGTGGCCGCGCATTGCTACGTCATCGAGGACCCGGACATCGCGCTTCTGGCCGAGACGCGCACCGCCGTCGCCCACTGTCCCCTCATCAACTCGGTCCGCGGCTACATCGCCCCCGTCGGCGAGTTCCGACGCCGTGGCATCACGGTCGGCCTCGGCATCGACAGCATGTTCTCCGATTATTTCGAGGTGGTCCGCGCGTGCGTGCTGATGGCGCGCCTCAAGGAGCAGAACGCCGTGACGATGCCCACGGCCGACGCGCTGGAGCTCGCCACGATGGGCGGCGCCCGGGCACTCGGTCTCGAGCGCGAGATCGGATCCATCGAGACCGGCAAGCGCGCGGACCTGGTGGTCCTCGACTACCGGGTGTTCGGTCTCACCCCGACGCTCGACCCGATCCAGAACCTCGTCTACCACGCGCATGCGATGAACGTGGAGACTGTGCTGGTCGACGGACGCATCGTCGTCGACGACCACCGGCTGGTCCACGCCGACGGGTCCGCCCTGATCGACTCTGCCCAGGACGCCGCGACCGCCGCCTGGCGGCGCTTCGTCGCGAAGTACGGCGGGATCATGGCGAAGTAGCGGACCGGGGAGACCGTACCGTTCTCGGCGTGTTCTGCATGAACCGCGTCAGCAAGACGGCTGTGCTTCGACTCGCCCCTCCTCCTCCAGCAAACGGCTGCGAACGGCCGCTTCCTCGTGGCCGAGGGCGGACCTATGCCAGCAGTCCGCAACGGCCCTTCCTCGACATCCGTGCGAGGGTGTCCACGGCCGGCGAGGGGGCGTGCTCGGGCTGCGCTCGCGCCGAGCTGGTCGGGGAGGATCCCGGCCACCTTCCGTCGCCTCGTCCCCGGAGCCGGCTCACGTGGGGACGCTAACCAGCACGCGAGGGGGCGTGGTACATGCCGCCGCGCAGGGACGGGCGCAGACGGGGATCGCGCGTTCGCGAACTGACCCGCCGCCGTCGTCCGATGGATACCGTGATGAAGTCGTCGACAATGAAAGCCGCATCCGTCCTTGCGTCGCTCGCGGTCTTCGCACCCCTCTCGGCGAGATCGGCCGCCGACAGCCCGGCTCCATTGGTGTTCGAGCGAGATCAATTCAAGCTCTTCCCACCGCCTTTGCCGTGGCAGCGAGCTCAAGTCAGCGAGCGATTCGTCGCGAGTTGGATCCGTGAAAGGCCTCGGGTCGTATTCGCGGTATTCGTCAAGCAGTTGCCTGCGCCAATCACGGCTGAGCAGGCCTTCCATGAGCTCTTCCGGGAGCAGAACGCAAATGCGCCCTCGTCACTCGTCTGGCAACGCTCTTCACGGATTCTGGGCGCCGATGCGATTGAGTACGAGTCGATTGTCGACAGTCATGGCATCAAGCAGGTCCACCGGCGCCGTGTGATCACGCGGAGAGACCGTATGTGGGTATTGTCGTGCGCCGGCCAAACCGAGAACGGCCACGCCGTTCGCGCCGCGGCCGACTTGCTCTTCGCGGGTTTCGGCCTGTTGCCTGACAAATAAGGGCCGAATCAACCCCTGGAGCTCCGGGTGATTGTTGGATAAGTGCATATTCCGTATCTGACCGGAGGTAGCCGATCCGCGCACGATGGAGTTGATCAGGCGCGACGTGCGCCTGTGCGAGCGCAGACGCCGTCGGCGGGGGCGCGATAGAACTAGTGATAGCGATGCCCAATCCTGCCGTCGACAAACGCAAGCTCAAGGACTCCGTCGCGGAGTACCTGAAGAGGGGCAAGGTCGACAAGGCCGTCGAGGCCCTCGAGCGGCTCGTCATCGCCGAGCCGAAGGACACGAATCACAAGCTCAAGCTGGGCGACTGCTACCGGAAGCTCGACCGACCCGAGAAGGCGATCGTCTGCTACCAATCGGTGGTCAAGGCGTTCAACGATCTCGGCCTGCTCGGCAAGGGAATCTCGGTGGCGAAAGTGATCCTCGAGATCGACCCGCGTAACGCGGAGGCGCGGCGCGACCTGGGCGAGTTGCACCAGCGCCGCTTCGGCAAGCCGCTCCCGGAGGATGGGGCTGTTGCGCGCGGCAAGTCGGCTCTCGCCACGCCGAATGGAAGCGGGTCCATCACGCCCATCCTTACCGGCGTCTACCCCGCACCGGAGGCGGCGAGAGCCTCTCCACTCGACGATCTGTTCGAAGACGTGGACGCGAGCGACGGCCAGGCACCGCTCGACCGCGACGATCCGTCGGCTCCAATCACCGACGAGCTTGACGCGGGCACCGGTCCCTCGCAGCAGCGCGGCGAGCTCGAGTTCACCCCAGAGGATCTCGGCGAAGCGCCGGCTCCTCCGGAGTCGAAGCCGAGCGCTCGCGCCCGCCTGGACAAGTCGATCCGCGCGCCCCCGCCTCCCGCGCGCCGTGGCACGTCGCTCGAGCTCGACCCTGGACTGCAGGACCTTCCCGACGAGAACCTCTTCGGCGACGAGCCGGAGGACCTCGCTACGGCCCCCGACGACGACGAGGTGCTCGACCTGCGCGCCGAGGCGGCGCCCGAGTTGGCCCGCGGGCCCTGGCCTTCCGAGCGGCGTCGCACGTCGTTCGATCTCGGCCCTGGACCGCAGGACCTTCCCGCCGAGAACATCTTCGGCGACGAGCCGGGGAACCTCGCCATGTCCCGCGACGACGCCGAGGTGCTCGACCTGCGCGCCGAGGTGGCGCCGGCACCCGGAGGCAGCGCCAGCGGACGGGAGCTCGACGCCGCAGTGAGCGCGATTTCCGCAAAGGCCCGGCACAGCGTGCCGACCACGCGGGTGCCGCTGTTCGACGTCCTCGGCCCGAGCAAGGCGATCGAGCTGATCAACCAACTGCCCTACCGGCGGTACGGTGCGGGGCAGGAGATCCTCAACGAAGGCGATCCGGGACGGAGTCTCTTCGTCATCGCCAAGGGCAAGGTGCGGATCTGGAAGAACATCGACGGCAACGAGCTGACGCTCGCGCATCTCGAGGACGGAGCATTCTTCGGCGAGACGGCACTCCTTGCGGGGGCGCCCCGCACCGCGAACGTCTCTGCCCTTTCCGAGACGGAGCTGCTCGAGGTGACCGACGGCGTCCTGCGCGACATCGCGAAGAAGCATCCCTCGGTGATGGAGTCGGTGAAGACCGTCTACCGCCAACGCCTGCTCAGCAACGTGATGACCATCTCGCCCATCTTCCGCGACTTCTCCCCGGCGGACCGGAAGCAGATCGTCGCCAGATTCAAGGTGCGCCCCTCCGCAGCGGGCGAAGTGCTCGTCAAGGAGGGCAAGGCGTCCGACGGGCTCTTCGTGGTGCTCCACGGGACGGTGGAGATGTCGGCGCAGAACGTCTCTCTGGCTCGGCTCAAGCAGGGTGATCTGTTCGGCGAAATGTCGATGCTGAGCCGCGAGCCGGCCTCGGCGACCGTCACGTCGCCGGGGAACACGCTCCTGCTCCGCCTCGGCCGCGCGGAGTTCCAGGAGCTGGTCGCAAAGCATCCGCAGCTCCTCGCGCTGGTGAGCTACCTGAGCGCGCAGCGCGACGCGGCAAATCGAGCTGCACTGAAGAATCAAGGCTGAGCTCATCGTCGCGAGGCGCCGGTACGGAATCCATACCGTCCGCGCCGGCCCACGGCGGTACGCTGTCCCGCATGAAGAGCTACGTTGAGTTCGGCATTCCGGAGACCAGTCTCCTGGTCAAGCAATCCGCGCCTGATGCGCTCGCTCTCGCCGCCGCGTAGCGGCGGCCATGTTCGCGATCGGCTACCTGTGCGCGATCGTGACGCCGGTGCTCGGCGGATTACTCTGGGACGCGACCGGCATCGCGTCGACGGCCTTCGTACCCGCAGGCCTGTTCGGGCCGCTCATGGTGATGATGGCGGCGGGTTTGCGGCTGGCGCCGGTCAACAACCCATCGCCAGCTTCACGCCGCTGAGGCTACCGGTGCTGGGCGCGACGCTGCTTCAGACGCACGCACGGAGGCGCTCCGGGCCGACCGTAGAGCGCCCAGACGAGAAAGCGCGGTCCCGCCGTGCTCACTCGTAGCCGTCCGCAGCGGACGGCCTGGAGGTGCCGATCGCAGAGCCTGACGATCGCCGGCTCAGCGCCCCTGACCGGCTCGCAGCTCGTGAACGACCTCCAGCATCCTGGCGACTCGCACCGCGGTGCGTGCCGCCGGCGCTTGCCTTGGGCAATCAGCTGTTGCGCCAGGGGCTCGATCGCGTCGACGGCGCGCCGGATCTCTGCGAGCCCGCGCTCGCTCGAAGCCACCCAACGCTCCCACGCCTCGCGACGCCGCGCTTGTCGCCGCTCCTCGAGATCCACGATGCTCAACGCAAGCACCTCCCCGGGCTCGCAGGAATGGCAGCGGGGTCCGACATCGATGGATTCGGTCGCACGTGCCCGTCACGTCGCCCTGGAAGCTACCAGCCCGCGCGCTCGAGGGCCCGGATTCGTTTCCACAGCAACGCTTTCGGTACGTTCATCTGCAGCGCGCGCATGCAGTCTTCGAGCCTGTCCGGGTGATGCCGAAGGCCATCGATCGCCGCGGCGAGGTCCCGCCCGATGCTGTCGCCGTAAGCCGCACGCGCTTTCGCCTTGGCCGCCGCCAGGACCTGCGATGAACTCCTTAGCGAGGTCATGCGCGAGTGAAGCGATCACGTCTTCGCCTTCAGAGGAAGCCGCAGTTCTCCCCGCATTACGACGCTACAGCCTGCGGGACCGGGATGCTATCCCCCGCGCAGGAGCAGTACGAACCGCGCGAGGTTTGGCGTCTCATCGTCGCCAGGTACGAGTGGCGCTACGAAGTGCAAGCGCCTACCACTTCATCCTGCATATCTGGCACACGCGCGAGACCGTTCAGGTAGGTCAACGCCTCGCAAGTATTTCATTCGTCAGGTCTGGGAGTAGGCGAATGAGTTCTTTCCTACCGTCTCGAAGGGCGCTGGGCAGGTTCCTTCACTTGGCGACCGCCGCGTAGATCAGACCGTAGGCTTCGGAGTCGAACGGCAATGGATCGAACGCCGCCTCGGCTCGCTGCAGTCGGGTTGCCGATCTACACGTGCAACCCGGACGACTTCCGCAGCCTGACAAACCTCATCGGTGCAATCGCCGTCTAGCCCCGAGGCTTGTCGCTCGAGCGCCAAACATCGGGCTCAGACCGGCCCAGGATGCGTCCAAGCGGTATACTTCAAGGATGGCGCGCCCCAAACATCCGCAGGAAACCCGCCAACGCCTGCTGGCCGCGGCCGACGAGGTGTTCTACGCCCATGGCATTCGCAACAGCAGCGTGGACGAGGTGGCGCAACGCGCGGGGCTGACCAAGCGCACGCTTTATTACCACTTCCCGTCCAAGGACAATCTCGCCGCGGCCTATGTCCAGCAGCGCAGCGACCTCACGCTGGCGCGGCTAATCGGCGCGGCTTCGAGCGTGGCGGGGCCGTTCGCGGCCAAGGTGGCCGCGCTGTTCGACGCGGTGGAACGCTCTGCCACTCAGGCCGGGTGGAATGGCTGTCCCTTCATCCGCACCGCCGGGGAATTCGTGGATGAGCCCCGGCATGAAGCGGTGCGACACGCGTCGCAGCACAAGAAGAACCTCGAGGCCTGGTTTCAGGCCGAGCTCGTGAAGGACGGCTACGCCGGCCATCAGCGGCTGGCCCGGCAGCTCATGGTGCTGGTGGACGGCGCCGTCGCCCAGTTGCTGCTGCACCGCGACCCCGCGTATTCGCAGGCGGCGAAGCAGGCCGCCGCGGCGCTGCTGGGCAGCGCGCGCCGGCCGGCTGCCGCCTCCCGCTGATTCCCCCCTGCTCCACGGCTTGCGCCGCTGGGCGCTTGCCAAAGCTCCACCTGTCATGTATACCCACCGGTGTACCACATACACAGGAGATGCACATGCCCCAGATCACCGTCCGCAGCACCTCGACCCGCCTGGCGCCCCAGCAACGTGAACGCCTGACCCAGGAGCTGGTCGGGTTGATGGTCGACGTGCTCGCGCGCAAGCCCGAGTCCGTCCTCGTCGGCTTCGAGTCGCTGGATCCGCAAGCCTGGTTCGCCGGCGGCAAGGCGCCGGCGGCCGGCGCAAGCCTCGTGCAGGCGCATATCACCGTCGTCGAAGGCACGGGCGACGCCCAGGCGCGCGAGCAGATGCTGCAGCGCACGACCGAAACGTTGCGGCAGGCCTATGCCCCGGTACACGGACCGGTATATGTCCTGTTCGTGGACGTGCCCGCCGCCTCCTGGGGGTACAACGGGCGCTCGGTGGCCGCGTTGCGCGCCCAGGGCTGAGAGGGCGGCGCCACGCCCGTCGGGCGAGGATCTACAAGGCGCTGCGTGAAGAAATGGAGCTCCACCTCGCCGAAAAAGCCGTGGAACTCGAAGCTCACGGTTTGACGACGGAGCACGCACGGGCTGAAGCGCGCCGCCGATTTGGCAACGTCGGATTGAAGCACGACGAGTAGCGGGAGATTTGGATGACACGGTTTGCGTCGGAGCTTGGCCAGGATGTTCGCTATGGTTTGCGCATGATGGTCAAGAAACCCACAGTCACGATCGTGGCTGTCCTGACGCTGGCTCTGGGCGTGGGAGCTAATACCGCCATTTTCAGCATCGTGCATGCCGTGTTGTTGCGTCCTCTGCCCTACCGCGATCCTGATCGTTTGGTACGAATCTTCTTCAACGAGCCCGGGGTAGGTTTGCGCGACGTCCGGTTTTCCAAGCCCGAGCTGGATGACCTGCAGACGCGAGCGGGCGTATTTGAAGATGTCACCCCAATCTTCGAGGGTAGCGAGAATTTGACCGGCGCCGGGCAGCCCGAGCGTGTCGAGGGGGTCAATGGCAGTTTCAGCTACTTTTCCATGCTGGGCGTGACCCCGCAAATTGGACGGCTGTTTGGCCCGCAGGACTTTGCGCCTGGTTTCGCTGCCGAGGCCGTGATCAGCGATGCCCTATGGCATCGCGCCTATGGCGCCGATCCGAACGTTGTCGGCCGTACCCTGGGGCTCGACAACGATCCCTTGACAATCATCGGGGTTCTGCCACCCGGATTTCGCCATCCTGGACCGACAATTTCCGGCGACGCGGAGGTGTTTGGCGCTGGCGGATTCATCGCAGACCCCTTTCCCAAGCCAACGCGTGGTACACGGATTCTGGTACATGGAATCGGACGACTGAAGCCTGGCCTGACACTGGCGCAAGCTCAGGCGCGGCTCACTGCCATGGCTGCCGAATTGCGCCACGACTTTCCCGGCGATTACCCGCCGCAGGCGCAATGGACAATCGAGGTTCAACCATTGCAGGACACTTTGGTGGGCAATGTTCGACCCATGCTGCTCGTGTTGCTGGGTGCTGTAATCCTGATCGTCTTCATCGTGTCGTTGAACATTGCCAATCTCCTCTTGGCGCGCGCTTCGGGGCGACAACAAGAGATGGCGGTGCGGCTAGCGCTCGGGGCGAGCGGCGGCCGCATAGTCCGCCAGATGCTGACCGAGTCCATGCTGCTGTCGCTCATCGGCGGTGCCGCGGGAGTCGCAGCCGCGGTGGGTACTCTAGGTTTCATCCTGCGCTTCGTGCCATCGAACATTCCCCGGCTCAACGAAGTACGGATCGACTGGGTGGTGCTTTCGGTCGCTCTACTGATTTCCATTCTCACCGGCTTGCTGTTTGGACTTGCTCCTGCGCTTCATTCGGCGAAAGTCGCGCTCTCCTCGGCCATTCGCGAAGGCGGTGGAGGGTCCGGCTACAGCACGAAGACCGGCCGGCTGCGGGATGTTCTAATCGTCTCGGAAGTGGCACTTGCTGTCATACTGATGGTCGGAGCCGGCTTGCTGCTGCGTACGCTGCGGGATCTGTTGCAGGAAAATCCGGGCTTCAATCCAACTCGAGTCGTCACGGCAAACATACAACTTCCGAATCCCAACGAAAGGGAGAAGGATCCGTATCTCGATATTCCTCACCGCGCCACCTTCAATCGTGAGTTGCTGCGGCGCATGAAGGCAATTCCGGGAGTGGAGCTTGCTGCAATCACTTCGGCTCTACCGGGCACCAATACCAACCCCAACGCGGTCGGTGGCATAGCGAATGAAGGCTTTGCGATCGAAGATAGACCGGACGAATCCTTTCAGGATTTGCGCGCCGAGAGAATTCGCATAAGCCCCGACTATTTCAAGGTGTTACAGACCTCGCTCCTACGCGGCCGCTCATTCACGGAGGACGATGAAGACGGCAAACCGCTGGTGGCCATCATTGATGAAAGCACTGCTCATAAGTATTGGCCAACGCTCGATCCGCTGGGCCGCCGGGTGCGGTTCATACGAGACCCGGCCAAGCCATGGACGACCATCGTGGGTATCGTCAAGGATATCAAGAGCGACGGTCTCGACATCGACGGCGTTCCCCACATCTACGTTTCGACCTATCAAGACTCCAGCAAGCGACTGAGCCTGGTGTTCCGGACGTCTCTGTCCGCGACCGTACTCGAGCCACAGATTCGGCATGAAATCCAGAGCATTGACCCGGGTTTGCCGGTATTTGGTGTTGCTTCAATGAACGACGTCCTTGATCGCTCATTGGCTTCGCGCCGTTTTTCTGCCGATCTGGTGGGCGGACTTGCTGGACTGGCGGTGCTTCTAGCCTCCATCGGAATTTACGGCTTGTTGGCTTATATGGTCGGCCAAAGATCGCGCGAGATCGGCATCCGTATGGCCCTGGGCGCGCGGCCGGAGGACATTCAGAGAATATTCTTACGCAAGGGTGTCGCGCTTGCTGGCGTGGGCGTCGTTGCCGGATTGATCTTTTCTGCATCCACTGCGTCCGTGATGGCGAGTTTGCTCTATGGGGTGCGCCCCCATGATCCGGTCGTGTTTGTGATCGTACCTCTGCTCTTGTTTGCCATTGCCGCTGTAGCCAGCTACCTTCCAGCCCGGCGCGCGACGCAAGTGAACCCGTTGAGTGCGATTCGCGAGGCATGAACTCGCCGGTTTACGGCGAGGTCGAGGCATTCAATGCCGACCCGTACGCACATCACTGCTTCGAAAACAGTTGGTCTCTGCTTGGGTGAGTCGAGGTCAGCAGTAAACCCGGTATCCAAAGGAGTTCGCCATGAGCAAGACTGCAATCGTCTCGCCGGAGCTCGCGCCACCGGTCGGCCCGTTCTCGCAAGCGATCGAAGTCGATGGTTTCCTCTACTTCAGCGGCCAGGTCGCCCAGGACCCGGCCACTGGCAAGGTGGTGGAGGGGGGTATTGTGGCCGAGACAGAGCGCGTCTTCCGGAATCTTTCGGCAATTCTCAAGGCGGCTGGCAAGAGTTCCGATGACGTCGTGCGCGTCGGCGTGTTTCTCACCAGCATCAGTGACTTCGTCGCGATGAATGGCGTCTACGCAAAGTATTTCACCCAGCCCTTTCCGGCCCGCACGACGGTCGCGGTGGCTGCGCTACCGCTTGGGGCCCGCGTTGAGATCGATCTCGTCGTCAAGGCTTGAGTCGACGCGCGCGAGTCGATCCGATGACATACGCATTTCAAATCGTCGATGTCTTCAGCTCGACGCCGTTCGGCGGGAATCAACTGGCGGTCCTGCCAGACGCGGTCGGCATTTCGGGTTCGCATCATTACACCTCGAACGGAGCTCGACTTTGCGGGGCATCCTTCGATCGGCACAGCCTGTGCGCTCGTGATGAGACAGCGCGCTCGGCCTAGCGAGCCGATCCGGCTCATCCTGGAGGAGAATGTCGGTCCCGTAACGGTCGAAGTCGCTCAGCATGACGACGGGTTCAACGGCTGATTGATCTTGTCGAGGGAGATCGAGACACCGACCGGCGCGCCTTCTCCGACTGAGCTCGCCGCCGTCCTATCTGAGCCTGCCGCAGACGCGCTCGGCGTTCTCTCTCGCGTGCTCACCTGCGCCACGGAATGGGGCATCATCGACGCGGCGCCACGATTCGCGAAGCTGAAGGCGCAGTAGCCCGAGATCGAGTTCTTCGACTTCGAGGATCTCGAGCTGCTCGTAAGCGGGCGCACGGAAGTCGGGGCCCGAGGTCCTGGCGTTCGTGCTTCTTGGCGCCGACGCGGGCTTGCGACGAGGCGAGATCATCGCGCTCGAGCAGACCGATGCCGACTACCGCCGCGGCCAGCTCAGCGTCGCACGCTCGGACTGGTGCGGCGTCGTGGGTTCACCCAAGGGTGGCGGCGACGGCGAGCGCGTGACGGAGACCACTCTGCGTGGCTGGATGGAGCGCTCGGAACGCGCTGGTGGCCTTCCGGTGACCGGGCACATCCATCGGCTCCGCCACACCTTCTGCTCGCATCTCGCGATGCGCGGAGCGCCGGCGAAGGCCATCCAGGAGCTGGCCGGTCACGCGGACCTGAGCACCACGATGCGCTACATGCACCTGTCGCCCGCGTCGCTGAACCAGGCGATCCAGCTTCTCGAACAGCGCGCCGTCAGCCCCGCGAACACGCGGGGAGAGAACGGGGGGAGAACGCCTTCGTCCGAAGCAAACCGCAAGAATCACGTCCTAGATAGGAAGCGTCCCCACAGAGATTCGAACGCTAGAACGCAGTTCCACGCAAACCCCGCGACGGTGCACGCCTATTGCGCTGTCAC
>Ga0209474_10000300_pt1 | contig 57221 bp, 53 predicted proteins | sample GraSoiAngelo_145_FD_185902 | JGI IMG/M metagenome (GOLD analysis project Ga0209474, IMG submission 185902) | Grasslands soil microbial communities from the Angelo Coastal Reserve, California, USA - 14_1009_05_20cm (SPAdes) (version 2) | ecosystem: Environmental > Terrestrial > Soil > Grasslands...
CACCGTGCTGTTGCCGCTGCGCGTCGACCGCCGCGCGCCCGGGGCGGCCCCGAGAATGGTCGACCTGGTCGGGCTGCGTGTGATGGTGCTCGACGACAACGAGGTGAACCGCCGTGTGGTGCACGAACAGATCACCACCGTCGGCATGCGCAACGGCTCGTATGGCTCAGCAGCGGAGGCGCTGCGGGCGCTGCGTCAGGTGGTCGACGAGGACGATCCCTACGATATCGTGATCGCCGATTTCCAGATGCCCGACATGGACGGCGAAGCCTTCGCCAGGCAGGTGAAGGCCGATCCGAAGCTCGGCGAGACCGTCGTGGTCCTACTCACCTCGGTCGGGCAGACCCGCGAGACGGCCGCGCTACGCGAGGCGGGGATCTTCGCTTGCCTGACCAAGCCGGTGCGCCAGTCGCAACTCCTCAACACTCTCGCTGCCGCCTGGTCCTCGCGGAACCAGAAACTTTCCACCCCGCCGAAGCCCGAACGGCGGCTCAATCCGGCGTCCGCACCCGTGTCCCTCTTCAAGGACTATTCCCCGCGGGTGCTGGTGGTAGAGGACAACATCATCAACCAGCGCATCGCCGCGAGGCTTTTGCAGAACCTCGGCTGCACCGTGGACGTCGTCGCGAACGGCAGGGAAGCCGTGGAGATGATCGGCAGCATCCCCTACGACCTGGTGCTGATGGACGTGCAGATGCCGGAGATGGACGGATTCGCGGCGACGGCCGAGGTTCGCCGCGGCCACGGACCGCAGACCTCGTTGCCGATCGTGGCGATGACCGCGAATGCGATGGCCGGCGACCGCGAGCGCTGTCTCGAGGCGGGCATGAACGATTACGTGAGCAAGCCGGTCCATCCGGAGGATCTGCAGCGCGTCCTGCACCAGTGGGTGAAGGTGCCGGCACACGCTTGACGTCGGGGAATGCGCGCGATGCCGGGAAACTACCAGATCACGGCTCCGGACGAACGAGCCCGACGCGGATCGCGTAGCGGACCAACCCGGCGATGCCATGGATGCCCAGGCGCTCCATCAGCTCGGTGCGGTGGGTCTCGACGGTCTTGACGCTCAGGTCGAGGCGTGCGGCGATCTCCTTGGTGGAGAGCCCCTCGGCGATGAGCTGCAGTACCTCCCGCTGGCGCGCCGTGAGGGTTTCGAACGGTTCCTCGCCTGCAGCAGATTTTCCGCCGTGAGCGTAGCCGGCGACCACCTTCTTCGAGACGCCAGCGCTCAGCCACGTATCGCCGCGCGCGAGCGCGCGCAAAGCCATCTCGAACTCCGCGCGGTCGGCGTGCTTCAGCAGGTACCCCGCGGCGCCCGCCAGCAGAGCGCGGCGCACGAATTCGTCGTCTGCATGCATGGTGACGATGACGACGCGCGTGCCGGGGTGCTCCTTGCCAGCCCGCGTCGCGACTTCGATCCCGTTCATTCCCGGCATGGAGATGTCGACCAGCGCCACGTCCGGCCTGGTCTCTCGGATGAGCCTCAGCGCTTCCAAGCCGTCGGCGGCCTCGGCCACCACCTCGACCCCGTCGATCTCCGCGAGCAGCGCGCGCATCCCCGCGCGGACGAGTCCATGGTCATCGGCCAGGAGGACGCGAAGCGGTCTCATCGAGAGGAACCTCCGGCCAAAGGCAACCGCGCCTCGACGGTCGTTCCGCGGCCAGGTGCGGAATCGAGGTGGAGATCGCCTCCTGCAAGCTCGACGCGCTCCTGCATTCCGAGCAAGCCCTGGCTGCTGCCGCGGGCGGCGCGCTTGCGAGCGTCGGCGACGTCGAACCCCGCGCCGTCGTCGCCGACGCTGAGCTCCAGGTGACCGTCGACGGGCCCGAGCGCGATCCGCACCCGGCGGGCACGCGCGTGACGGATGATGTTGGTGAGGGCCTCCTGGATGACCCGGAACGCCGTCGTCGATACGGCCGGGCCGGGCGCCGACGCGAGCGGCTGCAAATCGAGCTCGAGCTGTAGCCCGGCCCGCGCCGTCTCGCGCTCCACGTACCAGCGCAGCGACGCCTCCAGGCCCAGCTCGTCGAGCTGCGGTGGCCTCAGGTCCTGCGCCAGATCGCGCATGCGCGCGATGGCGCCGTCGACCAGCGCGATGTTCTCGCTCTCGTCGGGCGTGCGGCGCTGCAGGTTCAGCCGTAGTGCGGTCAGCACCTGGCCGAAGTCGTCGTGCAGCTCGCGCGCAACCGCGCCGCGCTCGGCCTCTTGCGCCTCGATCAGCTTGTGAGAGAGCGCGCGGAGCTGCTCGCGCTTCTCCTCCAGCTCGGCGGCGGAGCGCGCGTGCTCGATGGAGGTGGCGAGCACGTTGGCCACCGACCAGACGAATTGCACCTGGTCGTCGCTGAACCGTCGCTTCGCCTTCGTCGCGGCGCCGAGGACGCCGAACGGCCGCTCCTTGCCCGCGATCGGCACCGTGATGCCGCTCTTCACGCCCAGCGCCATGAGCAGCTCGCACGGGACGAAACGCGTCTCTGCGGGCAGGTCCTCGACGACCACCGGCGCCTCCGACCGGAGATTGAACCAGGCCATGAACCCCGGCAGCGCGCGCGCGGAAACGTCTCGCAGCGCCTCGTCCACCGACGGCCCCGCGCCGGCCCGGAACTCCATCCGCTCCGTCGCGGGGCTCCATTCGAGCACCATGCCGTACTCGACGCCGAGCGTGTGCGCCAGCGCGGCGGTTGCCTCGTGGAACAGCGCTTGCGTGCCGTCGCCCTTGAGAGCGGTGAGGCTGAGCTGCGCCAATGCGGACTGCTGCTGCGCCCGCCGGGCCAGCTCTTCTTCCGCAAGCTTGCGCTCCGTGATGTCGGCGTTGACGCCGTGGATGCGCGCCGGACGGCCCTGCTCGTCGCGCAGCACGGTCGCGCGGCCAAAGATCCAGCGGACTCTCCCGTCCGGCTGGACGACGCGGTATTCGATGTCGCCGGGTCCGCCCTCGAGCAGGCGGCCGCGGCTCTCCATCACGCGGCGCAGATCGTCAGGATGAACGACGCGGGCGTAATCGTCGAGGTTCTGTCCGCGGCTGCCCTCGCCAAAGAAGAGGCGCTCGTTCTCGGGGCTGCTCTGGATGGCGCCCGTGACGAGGTCTTGCTCCCAGCTCCCGATGCGGCCGAGGGCCTGCGCCTCGATGAGCAGCTTTTCGCTCTCGCGCAGCGCATCCTCCGCGTTCACGCGCTCGGTGACGTCCTCGTTGATCACGACGGCGCCCACGACGGCGCCTCGTTCGTCGCGGATGGGCGCGGCCGAGTTGCGAATGATCTTCTTCCGGCCGCCGGAAGTCTCGATGTCGATCAGCTCGTTGAGGTTGGTCTCCCCCTTCTGCAGAGCGCGCTGCGAGGCCCATTCTTCAACTTGGACGCGCCTCGCAGTACCGTGCCAATACCCCAGGATCCTCGCGTAGCGAGAGGCGCCTGAAGCAATGAGGTCGTCCCAGATGCGCTCGGATGCGGGGTTGAAGCTGACGATGTTCGCTTCCTTGTCCAGCACCATGACCCCGACCGGAAGCGTGTCCAGCACGAGCCGCAGCAACCGCTGCGATCGCTCCGCCTTCTCCTCGGCGCGCTTGCGCTCGGTGATGTCCAAGGCAGTGCCGACGATGCGCTCCGGACGCCCCGCCGGGTCGCGCAGCAACTCGCCCCGGACCAGGAGCACGCGCTCGACCCCGTCGGCCAGCAGCGTGCGGTATTCGGTTTCGAAGGGACCGCCGGTCTCGATGGTGCGGCGGCGCAGTTCCATCATCCGCTCGCGGTCGGCGGGGTGGATCAGATTCCACGCTTCCTCGCGCGGGCGAGGCCCATATCGCACCTCGCCATCTCCCAGCAGCGTCGCCAGGTCCATCTGGACGACGCCGGTTCGCAGGTCCTCCTCCCACGCGCGCATCTGGCCGATCCGCTGCGCCTCCAGCAATACTCGCTGCGTCTCGCGCAGCGCACGCTCGGTCTCCTTCACGAGGCTGACGTCCATCAACGCCGCCATGGCGCGGACGGCGCGGCCGCGCTCATCGCGTTCGATGAGCGCGCGGGTGACGACGTGCGCCCAGCTCCCGTCGCGCCGGCGGAACCGGTATTCGCTCGTCCAGCCCGGCGCGCCGCTGGAGATAGCCTGGTCGCTGTCGGCGACGGCTCGCTGGCGATCGTCCGGGTGGATCCGCTCGGTCCACCAGGAGCCCTCGGTTCCGACCTCTTCAGGTGGATAGCCGAACATGTCGAGGCCGGTCGTGCATCTCACCGTACTGGCGCGCAAATCCTGTTCGCACAGGGCGTCAAATACTGCCCGCGTCAGCCGGAGACCGGGTTCGCTGTTGTCGGCCGGACTGCGAGTCGTCGCAAGCTCTTCCACGGCAGACCCCGGATCTAGCCGGTGCGTTGCTTGCGCACCACTGCGCGCAGCTCGCCGGCATCGAAGGGTTTGTGCAGCCGGAGGTTTGGCACCTCGTCGAGGAATCGCTGGGCTGCCGCCGTGAGCACACCGCCCGTGATGAAGATGACGCGCGCCGCTTGCGCCGGGTCGATGCGCATCAGCTCGGTGTAGAGGCGCATCCCGGACATCTGCGGCATCGTCAAGTCGAGCAAGATCACATCATAACGGGCACCAGCCTCGATCTGCTCGAGCGCTGCCTTGCCGGACCGCACGAACTCGAAGTCATGCCCGGTGAAAATGCGGCGCAGCGCATTTCCCACCATCTCTTCGTCGTCGACGGCCAGGATCCGCGCCCGCGGCTCCTCCTGGCGCGTGGCCGGCCGTGGATCGGCCCGGTGGTCGGCCGGAGGCGCAGGCGGCAGCAGCACGCGGAATTCGCTCCCGCCGCCGGGCGCGCTCCGGACGGTGATCTCCCCACCGAGCGAGCTGACGATGCCCTGGCTGATGCTCAGACCCAGCCCCGAGCCCACGCCCGTCGGCTTGGTAGTGAAGAAGGGGTCGAAGATGTGCCGCAACACTTCGGGCGGCATGCCGGACCCCGTGTCGCGGACGGCCACCACGGCGCGTCCCTCTTCGTCGGTTGACGTCGACAGGCGGATCTCGTTCTGTTCGACCGCCCCTTCGGGGATGGCCTGGGCAGCGTTGACGATCAGGTTGAGAAACACCTGGCCGAGCCGCGCCGGTACGACGGACACCTGCGGCACCGGCCCGTAATCCTTCACCAGGCGCGCGCGGTGCCGGATTTCGTTGAAGCTCATGTTGATGGCCGATTCCAATAGAGGCCGCACGTCGACGACGTCGACTCGCTGCTCGTCCGGACGCGAGAACGTCTTCAAGTCGCAGACGATGGAACGCACGCGCGTCGCTCCTTCGCGCGCCTCCTCGAGCGCGGCGCACACCTCGCTGCACGCGGCGCTCTCTATTCTTACGAGCTGCTCGAGCGCGAAATCGAGGTTGGCCTGCACGTACGCGAGAGGGTTGTTCACCTCGTGCGCCACCCCCGCCGCTAGCATGCCGACGGACACCATGCGGTCGGCCATGAACACCTTCTGCTGCATCTCGCGCTCGCGGCTCAGGTCGCGCGCGGCGGTGGCGATGGCTGGCTGCCCGTCGTAATCGAGGGGGAAGCTGGCCACCTCGACGGGCAGCGTGCGCCCGCCCTGGAGGAGCAACTCGATCTCCATGGGAGCGACGGACTGCCCGACGCCGAGCCGCACGATGCTTTCGGCGAGGCGCGGGCGATCATCCTCGATGACCAGGCCGACAGGATCGCGTCCCAGCAGGTCTTCAACGCGCGAAAGCCCCAGGTAACGCAGGCAGGTCGGATTGGCGTACAGGATGCGGCGGTCGCGGTGCAGGATGATCGATTGCGGCAGGCTTTCGATCAGGCTGCGAAAGCGTCGTTCGGCGAGGCGCTGCGCCTGCTGGGTTTCGGCGCGCTGCAATGCGCGCTCTGTGATCGCACCCATCTCGGTCTCCTCGTTCTCCATGACACACTCGTCGGCGCCGGCGCGCAGGAACTCCACGCACCCCGCGAGTGGCGCGCCGACGATGATGAAGGGGGTTTCACGCGATTCCCGCTTGGCGATTCGCAGCGCGTCCAGGACGTCGAAGGTGGGCACCGGGGCGGCGACGATCCCGTTCCACCTGCGGGCGAACAGCTTCGCGCGCAGCGCGCTCGCGGATTCGACGCGCATCCAGGCGGGGCGATACCCGCGCTCACGCAGCGCCTCGGCGAGCGGGCCGGCATCGAAATCGGGTTCGGCGATGAGGAGCAGGTTCAGCTCCTTCGGGTCGGCCGCGCCTGCACTCCCGGTGAACGACATGTCCGTGAGTATCGACGGCGAAGCCCGGCGACGCAGTCGGGGAAAGTCCTGACTTCGCGCGCGCGCGATCATCGAGGGCGCCGCTGCCCTGGACTCGAGGGTGGTTCGCGTTCCTCAGCGCAGTAACGCCGCGCACAATCCCCCGAAGGCGGCGGTCCCGAAGGCGAGCCAGGCGAGCGAATCGCCGATGCGGCCTCCGTGCAGGAGCCGTAGCCCTCGTAGAAGAGGATCCCAGATCGCCGCCACCACCGCGCGGAGCGCCACTGGAATCCGCTTGCGGCCCAAGGTCACCGCGGCGATGGCAAGGGCGAGGAGCGGGCCGCGCAAGCTCTTCAAGACCTCGTTTGCAATCTCGGACGGCGGCGCCGGAGGCGGCATCGCGAGCGCATCGCCGTCGAGGACGCGAGCGGCCGTTCCCCGGGTATCGAGGAGCCACGACGCGGAGCGGTGGGCGACTTCCCGGGTGCCCGGCGTGAGACCGGGGGCCATGGCGAGGGCCAGGAGGACCGCGGCTGTCCCCCACATCGCGACCGGCAGCCGGCCGGAGGGCGTCGTTTCCGGCTCTTCATCGGTCTGGCCTCCCACCGGCGGCGCTTCCTCCTCGCGCGGTCCGAAGCCGAAAAACATCCGGCCGCAGGCTCTCAGGACGGCGGCTCCGGTCACGGCGCCGGCGAACAGCAGCAAGGCAGGAAGCCACGCGACGCCTTTTGCCTTGGCGGCGGTCTCCATTCCGGATTCGCCCAGGAAGAGCGCGGTCGGCGCGAGGCCGGCCAGGAACAAGGCACCGACTGCGAACAGGACGAGCAGCAAATGGTCGCCCCGGACGCGCCCCTGCAGCTTCAGCTCGTCGACCGATCGGTAGCGGTGCAAGATCGATCCGGCGCAGACGAAGAGCGCTCCCTTCACGAACCCGTGTCCCGCGGCATAGAGCGCCGCGCCGGAGATCCCCTCCGCGTCGAGCAGCCCGAAGCCGCAAACCAGGATCCCCATGTGGCTCACCGTCGAGAAGGCGAGGAGCCGCTTGAGATGGCGCTGCGCGAAGCAGAGCAGGGCGCCGGCGATCGCGGTCACCGCTCCGAAGCCGAGGAGGACCGCGCGCAGGCCCGCCTCATGGGCGGCGAAGGAAGGCGCGAAGATCGTCCCATACACGCGGACGACGGCGTAGAGCCCTGCCTCCACCATGACGCCGCTGAAGAGGATGCACACCGGCGTCGGCGCGACGGCGTGCGCGTCGGCCAGCCAGAAATGAAACGGCACCATTGCGCCCTTGACGAGGAAGCCGCAGGCGAGGAGCGCGAAGGAGACCACCACCAGGCCGTCGACGCGCCCGCCCAGCGCGCGTCCGATCTGGGAGAGGTTGAGCGCGCCCGTCCTGCCGTAGAGGAGGCCGATGCCGAAGAGCACCAGGAAGGCGCCGACCGTGTTGAGCACGGCGAAGTGGAGCGCTCCCTGCAGGGCGGCGGGGTCCTCCGACTTGTAGCCGCACAGAGCGAAGGCGGACGCGCTCATCAGTTCCAGGAAGACGAAAAGGTTGAAGAGATCGCCGGTGAGCCCGAATCCGCACAGCGCGGCGAGGAACGCGAGGAGGAGCACGTGGAAGTGGGCGTGCACGTCGTCGAAATAGCGGAGCGCGAAGACGAGCGCGGCGAGGACGAGCAGGGCGCTGACGAGAGCGAGCCCGGCGCCGAGCGGATCCACCGTCAGCGAGATTCCCAGCGCCACTCCCTGGCGCGGGTACCAGCCCCCCAGCCAGTACACGATGGGGCCCGGGCGCGACCTGGCGAGAAGCCTCGCGCAGACGACGGCGACGGCCGCAGTCGTGCCCAGCGCTATGGCATCGGAGATGCGCCGATGCAGATTCTTCCCCACCGCGGCCAGCAGCGCGGAGCAGAGCAGCGGAAGGGCGACGGGGAGCGCTTCCACGCTCAGCCCTTGAGCCGGGGGAGCGCGTCGGGATCGAGGGTTCCTGCGTGCTTGTGCGCCTGCACCGCGAGGGCGAGCAGGAGTGCGACCACCGTCGCCTCGACCACGACGTCGGTGAGCATCAACGCCTGCACGACGGGGTCGACCGCGGTGAGATCGTGCGGCACGCCGTAGTAGACCGGCGCGACGCCACCCGCCTTCTGCCCGATGGCGAGCAGCAGCACGTAGGTCGAGGTCTGCAGGACGCCGACGCAGATGACCATGTGCACGAGATGCCGGCTCGTCGCCGCGCCCCACAGACCGCAGAGGAAGACGAAGGCTGCGACCGCATAGGCGAGAAAGCCCGGGCTCATTTCGATTCCCGGCGGAGACGGCGCTCCAGCGCCTCGCGGATGAAGACGGAGAGCAGGAGCACGAAGCCACCCGCCACCTCGACGCCGACGCCGAGGTTGAGCCAGAAGATGTTTCCCGAGGAGCCCATCTTCTCCTCCTCGCCGAGAGGCGTCACGTTGCGGAGGAATTCGGCGCCGCCCACCACGGCGGCGAGGCCGAGGACGACGTAGGCCGCAGCGGCGATCGACTCGGACCACTCGACGAGGTCATGGGGGGCGATGCGCTGGAAGGTGCGCGCTTCGGCCGCGAGATAGACGCTGAGCGGAGCGGTGGCGAGGATGACCCCGCCCTGGAACCCGCCGCCCGGCGTCGTCTGGCCGTGCGAAATCATGTAGAGGCCGAAGAGGACGGTGAGCCCGACGAGCGCCACGCCGAAGGCGCGGATGGCGTCGCTCGTCGGCGGCGCCGCGCGCCCGGGCTGCCGGTCCTCGCTCTCCGACTCCTCCTGCGAATCGTGCTCCTCCTCCTCGACCTTGCGGAGGAGGAGCGCTGCTCCAGCCACCGAGATGAAGAGGATGAACTCCTCGCCCATGGTGTCGAAGGCGCGGTAGTCGAAGTTCACCGCGCTCACCACGTCCGTCGCCTTGCGCTCGCCGACGGCGAACGAATTGAGCACCTCGCCGTACGGACCCGGGTACGAGCCGAATGGGGGCAGCCCCGAAAGGCCCCAGACCAGGAGGGCCGCGAGTCCGGCGGCTCCCGCGGTGATGAGGAAGGTCCTCACTTCCGCTCCTCTTCCCCGGCCTGCTTCCGTTCCTCGTCCTGCGCATGAATCTTCGAGAGCGCGAGCAGGATCATGAGGGGCAGCGCCACGGCCCCGACCACGATCTGCGACAGCGCCACGTCCGGCGCCTGGTGGAGGAAGAAGAGCAGCGCGAGGACGAGGCCGTAGAAGCTGACCGCCACGGACTGCGCGAGCGGATCCTTCGTACGCACGACGCCGAGAGCGGACGCCGCCACGAGCAGGAAGACGCCGGTCTGGAGCCAGCCCACCTTCAATCCTCCTTCACGATCTCGATCGGCTCCGGCGGCGGCCAGGCGCCCTTCTCGCGCACGAAATGGGCCCGCGCGGTCGCGTGGCTGACGACCGAGTTCATGAAGTAGAGCAGGAAGACGATGAGGACCGCCTTGCCACCTGCCTGCTTTTGCTTCTCGCCGAGAAAGAGCGCGAGGACGACGCAAATGCCGGAAAGGCTCGCCGGCGGAGTGATGAAGTGGATCCGCTGGTACGGGTCGCGCATCACCGCGATGCCGATCGAGGAGAGCAGGGCGATTCCCACCGCCAGCGCGAGCAACACGTCGATGGCGATCTTCATAGCCAACGCTCGAGGAAGCGCGCGAAGACCAGGCCCCCGCCAAAAGAAAGGAGCGCGAGGGCGAAGGCGAGATCGAAGAAGATCGTTCGCTCGAAGCCTTCCGCGAGGACGAGGAGGGCGAGCGATTCGCAGACGGCGGTCATTTCCAGCGCCACCAGGCGATCGACCACGTTCCTCGCGCGGAGCGCCACGAACGCGCAAGGAACGAGGCAGAGCGCGAATCCTGCTGCCGCGAGGAGCCACGGATTCATGGCCGCGCCCCGAGGCGTTTCAGCACCTCGAGGACCGGGCCGCGCTCGATCTGGTGGAAGACCAAGGTGCCCCGCTCCTTGTCGATGCCGAGCACGATGAAGTTCGGCGTGCTGGTCGTGTAGGCAATGGCAAGGGCGCGCTTTGCGGCGTCGCCGGGATCGTCTCCGAGCGCCTCGTAGGGGACGGCGAGGAGCAGCGAGTCCGCCGGTTTCCGGCCGAAGAGTTGCCGCAACAGCACCCGGAAGATCTCGACGCTGCCGGTGATCATGTAGCCGGGAAGCCGCCACGCCTCGAGGAGATGACCCGCCCGGTCCGAGAAGCCGACGACGTGCTGCTCGAGGACCACCCAGGTGGCGAGCGCCGCGAGGAGCGAGCCCGGGATCGCCGCCCATGCCTCGTCGGTGCCGAGACGGCCGACGAGGAGGAACCAGGTCACGAAGGCGAGCACGAAGGCGCCGCCCACGAGCAACGCCGTCCCCGCCCCGCCGAGCTTCGCTCGCCGCGCCATGCGCGGATTGTCGGGCAGCGTGGATCCCAGCGCGAGAAAACGTCCGCCGCGTCACCCGTGGCTGGGCGGCGGCGCGAGGAAGACGAGGAGCGCGGCGGGCGCGCCGGATCGGTTCGCCACCGCGTGCTCCTTCCCGGCGGGCGCCAGCGCGGCTTCGCCCTGCGAGAGCGTCGCCGTCTCTCCAGCGACCCGCACTTCCACCTTGCCTTCGAGGACCGCGTACACCTTGTCGCTTCCCTCGTGAGCGTGGGGCTTCTGCTCCTGCCCGGGCAACAGACAATAGATGTCGCAGAAGAACCGCTCGCTCTCGAAGAGGGCGAGCTTCTGCATCTTCGCCGCATCGAACCGGCGCGTCGTCGCAAAGCTCTTCACCTCGACCATTTTTCGCCCTCCGTGAGACCTTCCGCCCGCCCGCCCGCTCGGGGGTCGAGCGGGCGGCGGTCGCCCGCGAAAAAATGTTGTTTAACCGCGCCGGGCGATGCGCAAATTAGCCGGCCGGGGATACCGTTTGTAGCGGAGGCTGCATTGCAGGCGTTCGAGCACACGCCCCCCGAGGCACGCGAGCTTCTCAAGCGGCCCATCCGCGATCTCAAGCTACGCATCGAAGGGTCGCCCCTGGAGAAGTTCGTCAAGCAGCTCCACGAGGAGCTTCTGGCGAAGGGGCTCACCCGCTTCCGTCCCGCCTGCTACCTGTCGGACGAGTGGGCCTGTCCCGATCGCGAGCCCATCATCGGCATCCCCTTCTATCTCGCCGATCCCAAGGTCGCGGCCATCGAGCGGTCGCTCAACGATCTCGAGGACGAGCGCGAGATCCTCATGTACCTGCGCCACGAGGCGGGGCACGCCTTCAACTACGCCTACGAGCTTTACGACACGAAGGAGTGGATCGACCTCTTCGGTCCGTTCGATCGTCCCTACGTGGACACCTACACGCCGGTCCCTTTCTCGCGCCGCTTCGTGCGGCACATCGCCGGCTGGTACGCGCAGAAGCATCCGGACGAGGACTTCGCGGAGACGTTCGCCGTCTGGATGACGCCGAGGTCCGCCTGGAAGAAGCGGTATGCGGGCTGGCCGGCGCTGAAGAAGCTCGAATACGTCGATCGGATGGCCCGCGAGCTCGCCAACAAGGATCCGACGCGCCCGCTGGCCAAGGCGCTGGCGGAAATGCCCGTCGAGGAGATGGCGACGAGCCTCGAGGACTTCTATCGCGAGACGATTCCCGACGAGCAGCGAGCCATCTCCGACCTGGTCCCGGACGGCGAGCTGGAGGACATCTTCACCGCCGGACCCGCCCGCGAAGGCCTCGCTCCCGCGGGTACCGTACTCGCCGCGCACGCGAAGACCCTGACCGACAAGATCACCTACTGGACCGGGATCCGCCGCTCCCTGGCCAAGAAGCTGGTGGAAACGATCGTGCGCAGATCGCGGGATCTGGAGCTGTTCGTCGACCGATCGCGCGAGGCGGAACAGCTGCTCGACATGACGGTGCTCGCGACCACGCTGGCGATGAACTATCTGCAGCGTGGCAAGTTCGACGAAAAGTGAGTACGTAGCAGTGCGTGCGAATCGCGGTCCTCTACGATCCGAGCGACAACCTTCTTCCTCACGGCGAACGGCGCCGGAAGGAATGTCCCGCGGTCCCGGTGCGGCGACGCAAGCGGGAGCGGCGATCGAAGCTCGATCGGGAGCACGTCCTCGACGCCATCCGCGCCAACGGTCACGATCCCTTCTTCCACGAGCTGGGCGGAGAGCAAGCGCTTTTCGCGCTGCCGAAGAGCGGCGCGGAGCTGGTCTTCAACATGACCGAGGCGTACGAGGGCGACGATCTCAAGGAGGCGCACGTCGCGGCCTTCCTCGACCTCCTCGACCTCCGCTACACCGGGGCGGGGCCCTATTCGCTCTTCCTCGCGCAGGACAAATCGCTCGCGAAGAAGCTCTTCAACTTCCACGGCATCCGCACCCCCAACTTCGCCACCGTGACGCGGGGCAAGGTCGAGCACATGGACGACCTGGGGTTCCCGCTCATCGTCAAGCCCGCTTCCGAGGACGGATCGGTCGGGATCGACGCCGGGGCGGTGGTGAAGACGGTGCGCGAGCTGATGGAGCGGGTGAGCTGGGTGCAAGAGCGGTTCGACTGCGCCGCGCTCATCGAGGAGTACATCGAAGGACGCGAGATCTACGTCGGCGTCCTCGGCAACGAGAAGCCGGAGGCGCTTCCCCCCGTCGAGCTGGACCTCTCCAGGCTGCCGAAGGACATGCCGCGCATCGCAGGGCGCGAGGTGAAGTGGGACAAGGGGTCGGAGGCGTACGACGTGACGCGCTCCGAGGTCGCCGAGGGCCTGACCGGCGATCTGAAGAAGCGGCTCCAGGAAACCGCGCTCGAGGTCTACGATGCACTCAAGCTGCGCGACTACGGACGCGTCGACATGCGCGTCACGCCCAAGAACGAGATCTTCGTGATCGAAGCGAATCCCAACCCGTGGCTCGCGCCGGAGGCCGAGCTTGCCATCGCCGCGCAGAACGCTGGGCGGGATTACGAGAAGCTGATCGGTGAAATCGTGACGATGGCGGTGGCCCGGTACTTTTGACAGCCGCCGCGTGCGAGCAGCCCGACCCCCGCCCGCCCGCTCTGCAGCCAGGTTGAAAAATGGTGTCGCGCTCCAGCCCGGCCGGTAAGGTTTGTCCGGGAGGTTGCCCCGTCAACAGTTGGACATCTCCGCGACGCCGCGCGCGCAGGCCTGCAGTCGCGTTCTTTACATGACCGCGATCACCCCCGATCGTCTCTAGCCCCTTTCCTTGTAAAGCTTTCAGTCTCAGCCGCCCGCATCGACTCGATCAAGGAGTACTCCGTGGCCGAAACCCACGATCCGATGGACCCCCCTTCGCCCGAAGAGAAGAAGCCTCGGCGCAAGCGCCGTAACGGGAATGGCGAGGGAAACGAGCAGGAGCAAGCCGCCGATCAGCGCTTGCGCGAGTTGCTTCTGGCCTTGCAGTCGGCGCGGGATGGCGATTTCGCGGTACGGCTGCCGTTCACGCGTGGCAGCAGCGTCATGGCGGACATCGCGCGCGCTTTCAACTCGGTCGTGTCGCGCAACGAGGCGCTCTCCACCGAGATCGTCCGCCTCGAGCGCGTGGTCGGGCGCGAAGGACGCATGACGGAGCGCGCCAGCCTCGGCGACGTTACCGGCGGCTGGGCGATCGGTGTCAACTCCATCAACTCCCTCATCGCCGACCTGGTGCAGCCCACCACCGAGGTCGCCCGCGTGCTCATCGCGGTCGCGGAAGGCGACCTGACGCAGAAGATGGCCCTCGAGATCGAAGGCCAGCCGGTGAAGGGAGAGTTCCTCCGCATCGGCACCACCGTGAACTCGATGGTCGATCAGCTCTCGGGCTTCGCGGCGGAAGTGACCCGCGTCGCGAAGGAAGTCGGCACCGACGGAAAGCTAGGCGGACAGGCCGGCGTCCCCGAGGCGGCAGGCATCTGGCGCGATCTGACCGACAACGTGAACCGGATGGCGTCCAACCTGACCTCCCAGGTGCGCAACATCGCCGAGGTCTCGACCGCCGTCGCCAAGGGCGACCTCTCCAAGAAGATCACCGTCGACGCGAAGGGAGAAATCCTCCAGCTGAAAGACACCATCAACACCATGGTCGATCAGCTGAACTCCTTCGCTGGCGAAGTGACCCGCGTCGCGCGCGAAGTCGGCACCGAAGGAAAGCTGGGCGGCCAGGCCGACGTGAAGGGCGTTTCGGGCGTTTGGAAGGACCTCACCGACAACGTGAATTTCATGGCCTCGAACCTGACCACCCAGGTACGCGGCATCGTCAAAGTGGTGACCGCTGTCGCGAACGGAGACCTGAACGAGAAGTTGCAAGTGAACGCTCGCGGCGAGATCGCCGCCCTCGGCGACACGCTCAACAACATGACGAAGACGCTGCAGGTCTTCGCGCAGCAGGTCACGAGCGTAGCCCGCACGGTCGGCGTGGAAGGAAGGCTGGGCGCCCAGGCGGACGTCCCGGGTGTGGCGGGCACCTGGAAGGATCTGACGGACAACGTCAATCTGCTCGCCAACAATCTGACCGCGCAGGTCCGCAACATCGCGGACGTGACGACCAGCGTCGCCCTGGGCGATCTGTCGCGCAAGATCACGGTCGACGCGAAGGGCGAGGTCTCGGAGCTGAAGGACACCATCAATACGATGGTCGATCAGCTGAACGCGTTCGCCGGCGAAGTGACCCGCGTCGCGCGCGAGGTCGGCACCGAAGGAAGGCTGGGCGGGCAGGCCGACGTGAAGGGCGTGTCGGGAGTCTGGAAGGACCTCACCGACAACGTGAACTTCATGGGGTCGAACCTGACCGGGCAGGTGCGCAACATCGCCAAGGTCACCACCGCGGTCGCGAACGGAGACCTGTCGCAGAAGATCACCGTCGACGTGAAGGGCGAGATGCTCGCTCTCAAGGACACCATCAATACGATGGTGGATCAGCTCAATACCTTCGCCTCCGAAGTCACCCGCGTCGCTCGCGAAGTCGGCACCGAAGGGAAGCTGGGCGGCCAGGCGGAAGTGAAGGGCGTCGGCGGCACCTGGAAAGACCTCACCGACAACGTGAATTTCATGGCCTCGAACCTGACCACCCAGGTTCGCGGCATCGCCAAGGTCGTGACCTCGGTCGCGAACGGCGACCTGACCCAGCGCCTCAAGGTGGAGGCGAAGGGCGAGATCGCCGAGCTCGCGGAGACCATCAACAGCATGACCGACACGCTCGGCCTCTTCGCGGAGCAGGTGACCGATGTCGCCCGCACGGTCGGCGTGGAAGGCAGGCTGGGCGCGCAGGCCGAGGTGCCCGGAGTCGCCGGCACCTGGAAGGACCTGACGGACAACGTCAACCTCCTCGCGAACAACCTCACCGCCCAGGTGCGCAACATCGCGGAAGTCACCACCGCGGTCGCGAAGGGCGACCTCTCGAAGAAGATCACCGTCGACGCGCGCGGCGAGATCCTGCAGCTGAAGGACACCGTCAACACGATGGTCGATCAGCTCAACTCCTTCGGCGCGGAAGTCACCCGAGTCGCTCGCGAAGTCGGAACGGAAGGAAAGCTAGGCGGTCAGGCCGACGTGAAGGGCGTGTCGGGCGTCTGGAAGGACCTCACCGACAACGTCAACTTCATGGCCTCGAACCTGACCACGCAGGTGCGCGGCATCGTCAAGGTCGTCACCGCGGTTGCGAACGGAGACCTCGCCGAGAAGCTGCAAGTGAACGCGAAGGGCGAGATCGCCGCCCTCGGCGAGACGCTCAACAACATGACGAAGACGCTCTCCATCTTCGCTCAACAGGTCACCAGCGTCGCCCGCACCGTCGGCGTCGAAGGGAAGCTGGGAGCGCAGGCCGAGGTGCCGGGAGTCGCCGGCACCTGGAAGGACCTGACCGACAACGTCAACCTGCTCGCGAACAACCTCACCGCCCAGGTCCGCAACATCGCCGAAGTGACGACGGCGGTCGCGAACGGCGACCTGTCGAGGAAGATCACGGTCAACGCGAAGGGCGAAGTGCTGGAGCTGAAGAGCACCATCAACACCATGGTGGATCAGCTACGCAGCTTCGCCGGTGAAGTGACCCGCGTCGCCAAGGAAGTCGGCACCGATGGAAAGCTGGGCGGCCAGGCCGACGTGAAAGGTGTCTCGGGCACCTGGAAGGACCTGACGGACAACGTCAACATCCTCGCAGGGAACCTGACCGACCAGGTGCGCAACATCGCGAAAGTCACCACCGCGGTCGCGAACGGAGACCTGTCGCAGAAGATCACGGTGGATGTGCGAGGCGAGGTGCTCGCGCTCAAGGACACCATCAACACCATGGTGGATCAGCTGCGGTCCTTCGCATCGGAAGTCACCCGCGTCGCCAAGCAGGTCGGCACCGAAGGAAAGCTGGGCGCCCAAGCCGAAGTGCCCGGAGTCGCCGGCGTCTGGAAGGACCTGACCGACAACGTCAACGTCCTCGCCGGAAACCTGACCGATCAGGTGCGCAACATCGCGAAAGTGACCACCGCGGTCGCGAACGGAGACCTCTCGCAGAAGATCTCCGTCGAGGCGCGCGGCGAGATCCTCGCGCTCAAGGACACCATCAACACGATGGTCGATCAGCTGCGGTCGTTCGCGGGTGAGGTGACCCGCGTGGCTCGCGAGGTCGGCACGGAAGGGCGCCTGGGCGGACAGGCCGACGTGCGCGGCGTGTCGGGCGTCTGGAAGGACCTCACGGACAACGTCAACTTCATGGCCTCCAACCTGACCGGGCAGGTGCGCAACATCGCCCTGGTCACGACGGCGGTCGCGACGGGCGATCTGTCGAAGAAGATCACGGTCGACGTGAAGGGCGAGATCCTCGAGCTGAAGAACACCATCAACACGATGGTCGATCAGCTGAACTCGTTCGCCTCGGAAGTCACCCGCGTCGCCCGCGAAGTCGGCACCGAGGGAAAGCTGGGCGGCCAGGCGGAAGTGACCGGGGTCGCCGGCGTCTGGAAGAACCTCACCGACAACGTGAACTTCATGGCACGCAACCTGACCACCCAGGTGCGCGGCATCTCCAAGGTGGTGACCGCGGTCGCGATGGGCGACCTCACGCAGCGCCTGACCGTGGACGCGAAGGGCGAGGTGGCCGCGCTCGCCGAGACCATCAACAACATGACCTCGACGCTCTCGACCTTCGCCGATCAGGTGAGCTCGGTCGCGCGCGAGGTCGGCATCGAAGGAAAGCTGGGCGGCCAGGCGAAGGTGCCGAGCGCCACCGGCACCTGGCGGCAGCTCACCGACAACGTCAACCAGCTGGCCGCGTCGCTGACTACCCAGATCCGCGCCATCAGCGAGGTCGCCACCGCGGTGACGAAGGGCGACCTGACCCGCAGCATCACCGTCGAGGCGGAAGGCGAGGTCGCGCGCCTGAAGGACAACATCAACCAGATGATCGTCAATCTGCGCGAGACCACGCAGAAGAACCAGGAGCAGGACTGGCTCAAGACGAATCTGGCGAAGTTCTCCTCGATGATGCAGGGGCAGAAGGACCTGGACACGGTCTCCCGCCTGATCATGAGCCAGCTCACTCCGCTGGTCTCCGCGCACCACGGCGCGTTCTTCATGATGGAGCAGGAGGGCAATTCCCCGGTCCTGAAGCTCCGCTCGACGTACGCGTACCGCGAGCGCAAGAGCCTCGCCAACCGCTTCCGGCTGGGCGAGGGCCTCGTCGGCCAGTGCGCGCTGGAGAAGAAGACGATCCTCCTCACCAACGTGCCAGCCGACTACATCGCCATCAGCTCGGGGCTCGGGGAGGCGTCGCCGCTCAACATCATCGTGCTGCCCGTCCTCTTCGAAGGCGAGGTGAAGGCGGTCATCGAGCTCGCCTCCTTCAACCACTTCAGCGCCATCCACCAGATCTTCCTCGACCAGTTGATGGAGTCGATCGGCGTCGTGCTGAACATGATCAGCGCGAACATGCGCACCGAGGAGCTGCTCCAGCAGTCGCAGGGACTGACGCAGGAATTGCAGACCCAGTCGCGCGAGCTGACGGTGCAGCAGGAAGAGCTGAAGCGCTCCAACTCGGCGCTGGAGAAGCAGGCCCTCGAGCTGGAGGAGAAAGCCAAGCAGCTCGAGGAGCAGAACCAGAACATCGAGGTGAAGAACCGCGAAGTGGAGATGGCCCGCGCCTCCATCGAGGAGAAGGCGGAGCAGCTGCAGCTCATCTCCAAGTACAAGAGCGAGTTCCTCGCCAACATGAGCCACGAGCTGCGCACGCCGCTCAACTCGCTACTCATCCTCGCCAAGCTCCTCTCTGACAACAAGGACTCGAACCTCACCGACAAGCAGGTCGAGTACGCCAAGACCATCTACGCCTCGGGCGGCGATCTCCTCTCGCTCATCAACGAGATCCTCGACCTCAGCAAGGTCGAGGCGGGCAAGATGCAGATCGAGCCGCGCGACATCGCCATCTCCGACCTGCAGGAGTTCATCGATCGCAACTTCCGGCCGGTCGCCGAGCAGAAGGGGCTGGATCTCTCGATCGAGATCGAGCCGGAGGTCCCCTCGCACATTCGCACCGACCCGCAGCGCCTGCAGCAGGTCTTGAAAAACCTCCTCGCCAACGCCTTCAAGTTCACCGAGGAGGGAAGCATCTCGGTGCGGGTCGAGGTGGTGAAGGACCGCTCCTTCTTCGAGGCCCCGACGCTGCTCTCGACCGGCACGGTGATCGGCTTCCACGTCAAGGACACCGGCATCGGCATCCCCAAGAACAAGCAGAAGATCATCTTCGAGGCCTTCCAGCAGGCGGACGGGACCACCAGCCGCAAGTACGGCGGCACCGGTCTCGGCCTCTCCATCTCCAGAGAGATCACCAGGCTCCTCGGCGGTGAGATCCACGTCGAGAGCGATCCGGGCGAGGGTTCGCTCTTCACCCTCTACCTCCCCGACCGGTACATCGGGCTGGAGGAGGTCGACGACGACGAGCAGTCGCCGCAGCAGCGCCAACTGCAGGCGCCGCAGCAGTCGCGCGCCCGTTCTTTCGCCCCCAAGATCCGCCACGCGCCTCCGCAGCAGTCGCGGGAGAAGCGGGACGATTCTCGTGTCGACCTGCTCTCGCAAGCGACTCCCATGCCGGAGACCGCGGCGCAGAAGCAGGTAGACGACGACCGCGAGCACCTGCGCGAAGGGGATCGCGTCCTGCTCATCATCGAGGACGACGTGAAGTTCGCCCGCATCATGGTGGGCATGGCGCGCGAGAAGGGATTCAAGGCGGTGGTCGCGACCCGCGGCGACACCGGCCTCGCCCTCGCCAACGAGCTGATGCCGGCCGCCATCACCCTCGACATCCAGCTTCCGGTGGTGGACGGCTGGGCGATCCTCGATCGCCTGAAGCGCAACCCGCGCACCCGGCACATCCCGGTGCACGTCATCTCCATCGTGGAGAAGAGCCAGAAGGGCGCGGCGATGGGCGCCTTCTCCTACCTGGAGAAGCCGGTCAGCAAGGAGGCCCTGGAAGGGGCCATCACCCACATCGCGCAGTTCGTCGACAAGAAGGTGAAGAACCTCCTTGTCGTCGAGGACGACAAGCCCCAGGCGGACAGCATCGCCGAGCTGATCGGTGAAGGCGACGACGTCAAGGTCACCATCGCCCGCACCGGCGCGGAGGCCCTTGCTGCCCTCGAGACGGGCGGGTTCGACTGCGTGGTCCTCGACCTCATCCTCGGGGACATGGAAGGGTCGAAGCTCCTGGAGGAGATCAAGACCCAGCCGCGGTTCCAGGACCTTCCGGTGGTCGTCTACACCTTCAAGGAGCTGAGCTCGAAGGAGGAGGCGAAACTCAAGCGGTATGCCGAATCGGTAGTCCTGAAGGCCGGGACCGGCTCGCCCGAGAAGCTCCTTTCCGACACCGCGCTCTTCCTGCACCGGGTCGATGCCAAGCTGCCCGAGAAGACCCGCAAGATCCTGCAGGGCTCGCGCAGCGAGGGCGACTCGATCTCGGGCCGCAAGGTGCTGGTGGTGGACGACGACGTGCGCAACATCTTCGCCCTGGCCAGCGTGCTGGAGAGCCAGGGGCTGGAGGTCGTCTACGCGGAAAACGGGAAGGACGGCATCGCCACCCTGGAGCGGAACCCCGACGTCGACGTGGTACTGATGGACGTGATGATGCCGGAGATGGACGGCTACGAGACGATGAGAGCGATCCGCAAGGATCCGAACTTCAAGTCGCTGCCCATCATCGCCATCACCGCCAAGGCGCTGAAGGAGGATCGGGAGAAGTGCATTGTCGCAGGCGCATCGGATTACCTTCCCAAGCCGGTCGACCCGGAGAAGCTCATTGAATTGATCCGCCTATGGGCACGGTGAGCCAGCTGCCTTACCTTCCGGCGATGGCGGTCGCCAAGACCACGGGCAACGAGCTGGATCTGCGTCCAGTTCCGGACGGACCGATCCGCGCCCGGATCCTGATGGTCGACGACCATCCGCCGAATCTCCTCGCGCTGGAGGCCATCCTGGCGCCTCTCGGCGAGCAGATCGTCCGCGCCAGTTCCGGCGAGGACGCCCTGCGCAAGCTCCTCGACGGCGACTTCGCCTGCATCCTTCTCGACGTCCAGATGCCGGGCCTCGACGGCATCGAGACGGCGTCGCTCATCAAAAAGAGGGAACGGAACAAGTCGACGCCCATCATCTTCCTCACGGCGATCGCCAAGGATCCCTCGTACATCTTCCGCGGCTATTCGCAGGGAGCGGTGGACTACCTGCTCAAGCCGTTCGATCCGGAGATCCTCCGCACCAAGGTCTCCGTATTTGTCGACTTATGGAAGAAAGGCGAGATCCTCAAGCGCCAGGCCGCGCTCTTGCGCGTCCAGGAAGTGCGCGAGGCTGAGCGGCGCAGCGAGATCCGCTTCCGCGTACTGACCGATTCCATGCCGCAGTGCGTCTGGTCGGCACGGAAGAACGGCGAGATCACCTATTGCAACCGCGTCTGGCGTGAGTATGCCGGCGAGGACGCCGGGATCGGCTTCTTCGAATCGCTGCCGCAAAGCGAGGTCCAGGAGGCGCAGGTATCCTGGAAGGCCGCCGTCGCCGCCGGCACGCCGCTCGAGCGCGAGGTGCGGCTGCGGCGCAAGGACGGCGAGCTGCGCTGGCACCTCTGCCGCATGGTGCCCGAGCGCGACGACAACGGCGAGGTCCTCGGCTGGATCGCGACCGCGACCGACATCGATCACCAGAAGAAGGTGGAGGAGGCGCACGCGGCGCTGCTCATCCGGGAGCAGGAGGCCCGGGCGACGGCGGAAATCGCCAACCGGACCAAGGACGAGTTCCTCGCCACCGTTTCTCACGAGCTGCGCACGCCGCTCAACGCCATCCTCGGGTGGACCCGCATCCTACGGACCGGAGCCACCCCGGGGGGCGAGAAGCTCGACCGCGCCCTGGAGACCATCGAGCGCAATGCCCGTGCGCAGGCGCAGCTGGTCGAGGACATCCTCGACGTCTCGCGCATCATCGCCGGCAAGCTTCGCGTGCAGGTCCGCGAGATGGACCTCGTCGCGGTGATCCAGGCGGCCGTCGAGGCGGTCCGGCCGGCGTCGCAGGCGAAGGGGCTGGAGATCGAATTGCGGCTTCCGCCCTCGCTTCCGTATCACGGCGATCCCGATCGCTTGCAGCAGGTGTTCTGGAACCTGCTCTCGAATGCCATCAAGTTCACGCTGCAGGGCAAGGTCATCATCGAGGCGAGCCGCGAAGGCGGCGAGGCGGTGGTGACGATGACCGACACGGGCATCGGCATCAGCAGCGACTTCGTGCCGCTCGTCTTCGATCGCTTCCGCCAGGCGGACAGCTCGATCACCCGCGCGAGCGGGGGTTTGGGGCTCGGCCTCGCCATCGTCCGGCATCTCGTCGAGGTGCACGGAGGCACGGTCAAGGCGGAGAGCGAAGGAGAAGGAAAGGGCTCGCGGTTCACCGTGCGGCTTCCCTGCAAGGAAGTGCGCGCCGAGTCCGCCGATCCGGCCGCCGGCGAAGCCGCGCGCGCGCCGGCCCGGGTGCGCGGTCTGGAAGGCACCCGCGTCCTGGTCGTCGACGACGAGGCGGATTCGCGCGAGCTGGCGGTCGAGGTCCTCGGCTCCTTCGGCGCCGAGGTGATCACCGCCGGCTCCGCCGACGAGGCGATCGCCGCCATCGCCGAGCGAGCCTTCGACGTGCTCGTCAGCGACATCGGGCTTCCCGCCGAAGACGGCTACGCGCTCATCCGCCGCGTGCGCAGCGAACCGAACGGCCGCGACGTGCCGGCGCTGGCCCTCACCGGCTACGCGAGCCCGACCGACAGCCAGCGTGCGCTCGAGGCCGGCTACCAGCGGCACATCTCGAAGCCGGTCGAGCCGGACGAGCTCATCGCCACCGTGACGGAGATGGCGCACCAGAAGGCCGCTCCGGACGGCGACGCCGTTCCGCGAGCTTGACGGAGAGCGGGTGTGAAGCTCGGGCGCATCGAGGTGCCGGCTCCGGCGGCCGGCGCGCGGACCCTGATCCTGCTCCACGGCTTCGGCGCCGACGAGCGCGACCTGTTGCCGCTCGCCCGGGAGCTCGATCCCTCCTTCCGCGTGGTCTCGCTCGCGGCGCCGATCGCGCTCGAGCAGGGAGGGCGGGCCTGGTACCGGCTCCAGGAAGGACCGCAGGGCATCTCCTTCGACCCTCGCGAAGTCCTCGAGGCGGGCAACATTGCCCTCGAAGCCATCGAGGACATCGCGCGTGAAAACCCGGATCCGATTCTCTGCGGCTTCAGCCAGGGCGGCGGAATGGCGCTCGCCGCCGTTCTCGAGCGCCCAGGCCTGGTTGGCACCGTGCTCGCCCTGTCTCCGGTCCCGCCGCGTCGTGAAGGAGACGGGAAGGGGCTGCGCGTCTTCCTCGGCCACGGAACGTTCGATCCCCTGATCCCCGTGCAGGTTGCCCACGCGACCCGCGACCTGCTCACCAAACTCCGTGCATCGGTCACCTATCGCGAATATCCGATGGGCCACATGATCTGTGCCGAGGAGCTCGAGGACGCGCGAAATTTCCTCGCGCACCGGGAGTAGGACTCTTCTTCTCAAAGGAGGCTGGCCGTGCTCGTCCGGGTCATCGCCCTCGCCGCCGCTCTCTGTGCCCTCCCGGCCCGCGCGGCCGATCCCGAGATCAAGTTCGAGAAGTACCGGCTGCAGAACGGGCTCACCGTCATCCTCAGCGAGGATCGGCGGCTCCCGCAGGTGTCGGTGAACGTCTGGTACCACGTCGGCGCCGCCAACCAGACGCCCGGGCGGAGCGGATTCGCGCACCTCTTCGAGCACCTGATGTTCTCGAGCACCAAGCACGCCAAGGATCCCGACCAGATCCTGGAATCCATCGGGGGCTCCAATAACGGATCGACCAACTTCGACCGCACCAACTACTACGAGACCGTCCCCTCCAACGAGCTTCCCACGGCGCTGTGGCAGGAGAGCGAGCGGATGGGTTTCATGCTGCCCACCCTGGACCAGGAGAAGCTGCGCATCCAGCGCGACGTAGTGAGCAACGAGCGCCGGCAACGCTACGAGAACTCGCCTTATGGCCTCGCCTTCATCCGCACCTGCGATCTGCTCTACCCGCAGCCCCACCCGTACTACGACTGCGTGATCGGCAACATCGCCGAGATCCAGGCCGCTTCGCTCGACGACGTGCGGCAGTTCCTCCTCCAGTATTACGGCCCGAACAACGCCTCGCTCACCCTGGTCGGCGACTTCGATTCGAACACCGCGCGGCAACTCATCGACAAGTATTTCGGACCGATCCCGCGAGGTCCGGACGTTCCCAAGCCCGAAGTGAAGCAGCCTCTGCTCAATTCCGTCGTCCGCGAAAAGGTCGAGGACAAGCTCGCACAGCTTCCGCGCTTCGAATTCATCTGGAACGGTCTCAAGCAATACGACGACGAGGAAGCGCCCGGCGACGTGCTCGCCGACGTGCTGGGGAGCGGCCGCACCTCGCGGCTGTACCAGTCGTTGGTGCTCAAGGCGCAGGTGGCGAGCAACGTGGACGCGTCCGACAATACCGAGTCGCTGGGAGGCTGGATCTCGATCGGCGCGACGGCGAGGCCCGGTCACACTCCCGAGGAGCTGAAGACGCTCATCCAGGTAGCGATCGACGACGTGAAGCAGAATGGCGTCACCCCCGGGGAAGTCGAGCGGGCCAAGCGGAAGATCCTCGCTGGACGCGTCCGGGGTCTGGAGCGGGCCGCCGCTCGCGCCGACCTGCTCAACGAGTACGAAGCGTTCCTCGGCAATCCCGGCTATCTGCCGCGCGACATCGCCCGCTACCGGGCGGTGACACCGCAGTCGGTGCAGGCGTTCGCGAAGAAATGGTTGCCGGAGGACCGGCGCATCGAGATGGAAGTGGTCCCCGCGAGCGCTGGAAAGAAGGAGGCGTCGCGATGAGGCGCGCAAACGTCGCCTTGCTCTGTGCCGCGCTCCTCGCTTGCGCGGGCACCGAGACCCGCAAGGCCTCGACCGGAGCGGATGCCGGAACGCTGGCCGCTTCCGACGCCGGCGCTCCGGCCGCCGATGCGGGCACGGGCGCGCTCGACGGCGGCAGCGCAGCCGCTGCAATGCCCGCGCGATCCGCAATCGCCGACCGCCAGACCCCCGACGCGCCGTTCCGCGCGCAGAAGCCGGCGCCTCTTCCGGTGCAGCCCCAGTTCGACGCGCCCGTTCCCTTCGATCGCAAGCTCCCGAATGGAGCGCGCCTGCTGGTGCGCGAGAACCACACGCTGCCCCTCGTCGCAATCGACGTTGTTTTCGCCCGCGGGATCGACGCCGAGCCGCACGGCAAGGCGGGCCTCGCGAGCTTCGTTTCGAGCATGCTGACCGAGGGTACGAAGAAGCGCACCACCACCCAGCTCGCACAGGAGCTGGAGGACGAGGCGATCTCGCTCAGCGCAGGCTCGGGAGCGGAGTCGAGCCGGATCCATCTCAACTTCCTCAAGGAGTCGCTCCCCAAGGCGCTCGAGATCTTCGCCGACGTGCTGCAGAACCCGGCCTTCCGGCCCGAGGACCTCGAGCGGGTGCGCGGCCTGAAGATCGCCGGTCTCACGCAGAAGCTCGCCATCCCCGGCGCGGTCGCCTCCGACGAAGCGGCGCGCCTCCTCTACGGCGACCAGCATCCCTTCGGTCAGCCCTCGGGCGGCACCATCGAGACGGTGCGCGGAATCACCGGCGACGACCTGCGCAAGTTCCACGACACCTGGTACCGCCCCAACAACGCCCTCATCTCCGTCTCCGGCGACATCACGGTGCGAGAGATCGAGGCAGCCCTGCAGAAGAATCTCTCCCGCTGGAAGCCCGGCCCGTCGCCGAAGATCTCGCTTCCCGCGTTTCCGGAGATGGACAAGCGAGGCATCTCCGCGCTCGACAAGCCGGGAACGACGCAGTCCCACGTTCGCGTCGTCGGTCATCTGTTTCCCGCGAATCACCCCGATCGGATTCCGATGCTGGTCGGCAACGAGGTGCTCGGCGGGCTCTTCACCAGCCGCTTGAACCTCAACCTCCGCGAGCAGCACGGGTACAGCTACGGGGTCGGCTCTTCCGCCTCGCTGAGCCGGTCGTTCGGCACCTTCATCGCAGCGGGCGACATCATCGCCCAGCACACCGCGGACGCGGTCCACGAGTACGAGTCGGAGCTCACTCGTTTCGCCGACCAGGGCGTCGAGGATGCCGAGCTGCAGAAAGCGCAGCAGTCGCTCATCCGCGGGCTTCCTTCGGCGCTGGAGACCAACGACGCCACGGCTTCGGCGCTGGCGAACGCCGTCTTCAACGGGCTTCCGCTCGATTATTACCGGCGTGTCCCGGAGCTCATCGCGAAGGTTACGCGGGCGGATGTCGCGCGGGTGGCGAAAGAGTGGATTCGCCCCGATCGCTTCGCGGTGGTGATCGTCGGGCCCGTCGCTCCCGCGAAGGACGCCCTGGTGGCGCTTGCGCTCGGCGATGTGCAGCTGCGGCCCGCTCCCGGCGCCGTGCCCGGACCCGAGCCTCGCCCGGCGCCGCCCGGATCGCGTGGACCGACTGCGGGGACTTCGCCGGTGCCCGATGCCACGACGGGAAAGCCGGAAGGAGCGTCTCCCGTGCCGTCGCAACCTCCGGCATCGACCCCGCCCCCGCCCTCGCAGCCGTCTGCGCCGGCGAACCAGCCTGCAAGTGCGCCCACCGAGGGAACGGCTCCTTCGAACCAGCCACCGCCGCCGGCAGAGAAGCGCTAGGCTCCGCGTAGGGCGCCGCGCCGTCCTCGTCTTTGAACACTTACGCGGCGACGCGGCGCCGTACTAGACCAGGACCAGGTCAGTTCGACTATCTCTCGCCTGGGGCAATGACGGTCAGCCGCGGGAAGTACGTCCGGTACGTACGCGCGTCGCGCGTCAAGAGCTCATAGCCCGCCACCAGAGCATGGGCGCCGATGTAGAAGTCCGGGAGCGGTACCGGTCGGCTTCCCCCACGGCGCTTGTATGCGAGGAAGCTCTTGCCAGCGAGGAACGCGGCCTCGTAGGGGAGGGGGTCGCGACGGTACACGTCGGGCGGAAGGACGGTCTCCAGATCTTCGACCCGCGCGTACCCCACGGAGACCTCGGCGAACACGATCGGGTTGATGACGAGGACCGAGCTGTCGGCGGCGCGAGCCAATGCTTCCGACGACCATTCCGACCACTCCGGATTTTCGGTCGCCACGTCCAGGATGACGTTGCTGTCGACCAGCACCGCCATCACTTGTTCCGGGTGAGCGCCAGGATCTCGTCCGTGCTCATGCGAAGTGTCGCGCTCCCGCGCAATCGCGCCACGGCCGCTGCACCCCGTCCTTGGCGTCGCGACGATTTCGCGCGGCGCATACGCACTACCTTGCCCTCCAATTCGAACTCGACCTCGGTGTTGGGCAACAGCCCCGTCTTCTCACGGATCTCGATGGGAATGGTCACTTGTCCCTTGCTGGTGATGCGCATGGCTCCTCCAACTCTTACTAGTTGGAATAATACAGTCGGAGTTACCCGTCCAGCCGCTAGGACTCGCGCCGCACGGTATAGGCGGCGATCTCCCGCAGCGTTCGCGCGACCGGTTCGGGAACGGGCGCTCCGTCGAGCGCGGCGAGCGCTTGACGGAGAAGCCGATCGGCCTCCTCCCGACACGAGGTCGCGGCGCCGCTGCGGATCAGGACCTCCCGCGCGGCTTCCACGCCGGACTCCGGCAGGTCGCGCCGGCCGAGGCTCTCGCGCAAGAGCGCCGCGTCCTGCGGGGTGGCCATCCGCAAGGCGCGCGCGACGAGCAGGGTGCGCTTGCCCTCGCGCAGATCGCTCCCGCTCGGCTTTCCGGTGACCTCGCTCGATCCCAGCGTCCCGAGAAGATCGTCGGCGATCTGGAAGGCGATGCCCAGCGGACGCGCGAATCGTTCCAGGACCTCGAGAACTCCCGCGCTCGCGCCGCCCAGGACCGCGCCGATGCGCAGGGGCAACTCGAAGGTATAGCTGCCCGTCTTGAGCGCCTGGAGCCGTGCCACGCCGCCATCGTCGAGAGGCGGCTCGAACGGGGCGCAGAGATCGAGCGACTGCCCGAGGATGACGGACTGCAGCGCAGTGGAGAGGAGCTTGGCGGCCCGCAGCGTGCGCTCGGCTTCGACGGGTGACGAGAGGAGCAGCTCCACCGCCCAGGCCTCGCACAGTGAGCCGGCGAGGACCGCGAGGCTATCGCCGAGATGCGCGGACCGTTTGCCCAACGAGACATGGAGCGTCGGCCCGCCGCGGCGCAGCTCGTCGCCGTCCATGAAATCGTCGTGGATGAGGAGATAGGCGTGGAGCAGCTCGAGCCCCAGCGACGCGTTCCGCGCCAGCTCTGCCTTGGCGCCCGCGGCCTCGCATCCGAGAATCGCGAGCGCGCCTCGCACCCGCTTGCCGCCGCGCAGGACGTAATCGGTGAGCGCTTCGTGGACAGGCCGCAGATCTACAGGCAGGCCCTCGAGGTCGCGGCCCTTGCGGGCGAGGAACTCCCGGAGGAGCGGATCCGCCTCGCGCGCGTAGCCGACGAGCGCCGCAGGAGGCGGAGCGCCCGTCACGTCACCTCGGCGGCCGGCTTCTGCGAGACGAGCTTCGCCAGGATCTCCTGGGCGCGGTGGAGCTTGATCTCGCCTGCGGCGATGAGCGCCCGCGCCACTTCCTCGACCGCGGTCCCGCGGGCGCCGGCGCTGAGGGCGACCGAGCGCGCGTGCAGCGCCATGTGGCCCTTCTGGATCCCGACGCTGCCCAGAGCGCGGAGGGCCGCCATGTTCTGGGCGAGGCCGACCGCGGCCATGATCGAGGCGAGCTTGCGCGCGCCCGGGTTGCCGAGGATGCGCAGGAGCACCGGGACCAGCGGATTCGACTTGACCGCGCCGCCCACCGTCCCGACTTGAATCGGCAGCTCGCAGCGCCCGAACAGGTTCCCGTCCTCGATCCACCACTGAGAAAGGGGCTGGTAGCGGCCATTGCGGCAGGCCCAGGCGTGGGCGCCGGCCTCGATGGCCCGCCAGTCGTTGCCGGTGGCGAGGGCGACCGCGTCGACGCCGTTCATGACGCCCTTGTTGTGGGTGCAAGCGCGGTACGGATCGGCGTCGGCGAAACGGCTCGCCTCGGCGATGCCGTGGGCGACCTCCGCCCCGGAGAAGCCGAAGTCGGTGAGCGCCTCGAAAGGGATGCGGCAGCTGGCGCGGGCCAGGCGGCGGTCGGCGAGGTTGGAGAGGATGCGCAGCCGGACCCGTCCAGAGGTCAGCCGCTCGACGAGCGGAGCGACGCCCTCGCACATGGTGTTGATGAGGTTGGCCCCCATCGCGTCCTGGGTGTCGACGAGCAGGTGGAGGATGAGGTGCGTTTCCTCGCCGATCTTGATCAGGCGCACTTCCAGGCCCTTCGCGCCGCCGCCGCGCGCCTTCATTTGCGGGTGGAGGGCGTTGGCCTCCGCGAGGATGGCGTCCTTCTCGCGGTAGAGGGCCTGTTGCGCTGCCTCAGGATCGGTGAGGCCGCTCACCTGCACCTGGCCGATCATCAGCGGCTCGTCGGCGTCGGCGGTGAAGCCGCCTCCTTCGCGGGCGATCTTGGCGGCGAGGCTCACGGCGGCGATGACCGAGGGTTCCTCGACCGCCATGGGGACGATGACATCCTCGCCGTTGACGAGGAAGTTGAGCCCGATGCCTACGGGGAGCCCGAGCACGCCGACGGCGTTCTCGATCATCGCGTCGGCGTTGGGCAGGGGAAGGGTGCTGGTCTCGCCGAGCCCACCGAGATCGCCGGAGCCGACGTCCAGTTCCGAGGCGAGACGCCTCAGCCGCTCGGCGATCTTCATCTTGTAGAAGCCCGGGAGCCTGCTCGTCCCCATGCGCGAATCTCCTTGGCCTTGCGAGCGCGCGTAGGATGCACCGGCCGCGGATTCGTCGCTCGCCTAATCGACCAAAACGCTCACTGCACACTACTGTCGCGGCCGTCTAAGCGGCCCGAGGAGTGTGCGGACCCCATGTGAAGGGGCAGTGAGCGGGCGGGGAAGTTTGCGCGAAGGGGCCGGCCCTCGAACGCCGGAAAAAGGGCCCGGCTAGCGCAGGGGCGAGCGCATAGCGGACCCGGCTAGCGGCGGTCCAGCACCTTGCGCTCGGGTTCCGGTGCCATCGGCCCGTCGGCGCGCGCGGTCTGCTGTGTGGCCCTACGCAGGCCGAAGAAGATGGCGCGCGACCCCCGTCGAACGTACAGCCGCACGACGGCGGCACGGTTCTCGGCGAGCGTCCGCCGGAACTCGGCGCGGTCGCGGACGGAATGCCCGTCGATCTCGAGGATCATGTCGCCTTCGCGCAGGCCCACCCGATAGGCGTCTCCGCGCAGATCGACGGCGGTGATGCGGACTCCGGCCCGCTCGCCGCCGGCGGCCGGTCCCAAGTCCTCGACACCGAACCCGAACGGCCCGAGATCCTTGCGCACGAGCGGCGCCGCGACCTTCGGTTCCGGGCCATCGCCAGGCTTTCCCACGAGCCCGACGCGCACCTCGCGGAGGTGCCCGCCCCGCCAGACCCCCAGGCGGGCGATGCGGCCCGGGCCGGCGTTGGCGGCGAGCCAGCGCAGCCGGTAGCTCTCGGTTACAGGCTCTCCCTCGAAGGAAACGACGACGTCGCCCGGCCGCAATCCCGCGCGCTCGGCGGGGCCGCCCTCCACCACGTCGGTCACCAGGACGCCCTTGCCGTTCGGCACTCCGAACGACTCCGCCAGGTCGGGTCCGAGCTGGTCCTGGACGGTGATCCCCATCCAGCTTCGCGTCACGCGGCCCTTCTCGAGCTGGGGGAGGACTTCTTTCAGCATGTTGATGGGGATGGCGAAGCCGATGCCTTGGCCGGACGGATTCACGGCCGCGTTGATGCCGATGACCGCGCCGCGGGCGTCGAGGAGCGGCCCGCCGGAGTTGCCGGGATTGATGGCCGCGTCGGTCTGGATGAAGTCGTAGTAGCCGGGCTTGCCGGCGGGGTTCACGTCGCGGCGTCCCTTGTAGGAGATGATCCCGGTCGTGACCGAGCGGGAGAGGCCGAACGGGTTGCCGATGGCGACCACCCACTCGCCGACCTCCAACCCTTCGCTGTCGCCGAGCTGGATGACGGGGAAGTTGCCTCCGCCTTCGACGCGCACCAGCGCCAGATCGGTGGCGTCGTCCTTGCCGACGAGGACGCCGCGGTAGGGCCGCTCGTCCTCGCCCACCTGCACCGCGACGTCGGTGGCGCCTTCGACGACGTGCCAGTTGGTCACCACCAGGCCGTCCGAGCGGATGAAGAAGCCGGTGCCGATGCCGCGCACGGGTTGCTCGCGTTCGCCGCCGCCCGTGCCGTACATGCGCTCGAGGAAGTCGTGGAACGGGTCGATGGAACCCATCCGCGCCGTGACGGCGACGATACCGACGACGGCCGGCATCGACGACTTCACCAGCCCCGCGATCGACGCCGGAGGTGCCGTCGGCCGGGGAGACGAGACGGGCGCATCGGTCCAGGGGCGGGCAGAAGGCGCCGCGGCGGCGCTTGCTGCGAGAAGAGCGACGAAAGCGATCATTTCCACCTCTGCCGGGCGGGCGGTCGCCTGGCTTCGGCCAACGTGGGGATCGCTCCCGCGCGCCGCAACGTCGCAAACTGGACGCGCTACCTGGCGAGAGTCGCGAAGAGCCGTTCCGCGCTGGGATTCGCCGCCCGCGGCGCGCGCTTGCCGTCGAGAAGGACGCGGAACTCGTACTCGACGGAGGGCTGCCCGGGTGTCGAGCAACGCACATCGACGTCGCCGAGCAGCATCGAGACGACCTTGCCGTCGCAGTTCGGATCGCCCTGGCCCAGCTTGACGATCGCGTCGAAGACGGTCGGCCCGCCCGGTTCGGCGCGATGCGCCAGGGCGATGCCGATGCCCTTCTTCACGTCCGACTGATCGAATCTTCCCTGCAGGAAGGCGAGGGCGGCCGCGAGAGCGATCACCATCGCGACCGCGATCGGCAGCCTTTCGCGCGGAATTCCGAGGAAGCCTCCCACGCGCAGGTTCCTAGCACGGCCGGCCCTTCGATCAGGGCGAGTCGGTGCGCGTCTCCGAGACGAGCCGGTCGAGGGCCTTGCGGTCCCGGTCGGAGAGCCGCTCCTTGGGCGTTTCCGGCCGGACCCGCTCGCGGCGAACGGGCGCGGGAAGCATCGCGTGCTGCCGATGGGTCTCCGCTGGCGCGCCGAAAAACCTTCTCGCGCCGCGCTGGTACAGCGTCATCCCGTGAAAGGGGACGAGGAACACGGCGACGAGGGCTCCGATGAGAAGAATCACGAACGCCTTGCCCATGCGGTTACCGTCGCATGCTCCCGGTCCTCGGGCCACTTTTGAACTTCGCCGAGGTCCGCTTGACGGCGCCTCGCGCCCTCCGCATGGTACCTGCGCTTTGCGAGAGACGAGCGACAGGGTGATCTGGGGAGCAGTGGCGCTGGCGGCCGCCTCGGTGATCGTGCTCGCCATCGCGCACCAACGGAAGCCCGCGGAAGGCGCCGCGACCTTCGCTTCGGTCGCGCCCTCCCTGACGCTGCCCCTCGTGGACGGGTCGGGGAAGGCTTCCATCACCAAGGGCCGGGTCACCGTGGTGGATTTCTGGGCCACCTGGTGCGCTCCCTGCCGTGTTTCCATGCCGCGGGTGCAGAGCGTCTGGAAGGAGTATCGACCCAAGGGCGTCGACCTCTACTCGGTGGACACCGACGATCCGGGCGCAGGCCGCGAGGCCGAGGTGCGCGAGTTCCTGCAAGAGAACAAGCTCGAGTTCCCGGTCGTGCTCGACGACGGTTCCGCGACCAGCGCCTTCTCGGTGGCGGGCCTGCCTACCATGGTGGTCGTCGGCCGCGATGGAAACGTACTCTGGAACCACATCGGAGCGCTCACCGCGGGCGGCGAGCGGCAACTGCGCGACGTGCTCGACCGCGCCCTCGCTACGACGGCCGCGAACTGACCGATCCGCTTCCTCAGGGAACGCTGGCCCGTCGCGACGACGATTTACCGTAGCTCACCCGGTAGATCGCGCCGTTGTGCTCGTCCGCGACGAGGAGCGCGCCGTCGGGCATCTGGAAAAGGTAGGTAGGCCTTCCCCAGAACTTGTTGGCGCCGCTGTCGAGAAAACCGGTCATGAACGGCGTCACCTTGGGGTTCTTGCCATCGGGATCGACCTTCACGCTCGCCACGTCGAATCCGAATAGCTGCGTCTTGTTCCACGAGCCCTTGCGCGCGACGAGGATGGTCCCCCGGTACGCGGGTGGGAACATCTTCCCCGTGTAGAAGATCATCCCCAGGGCGGCGGCGTGCGGGCCGAGCAACGCGACCGGCATCGTGACGCCCTTGCACGGGTTGTCCTTCTTGATGTCGCGGTCGGGGATCCCCTGCGCGTGGCAATAAGGGAAACCGAAATCGAGCCCCGTCTTCGAGACGCGATTGAGCTCGTCCTCGGGGCCGTCTTCGCCCATCCAATCGCGCCCGTTGTCAGCGAACCACAGCTCCTTCGTCTTCGGGTGCCAGTCGAAGCCGATGGTGTTGCGAATGCCGCGCGCGATCACTTCCATGTTGGAGCCGTCCGCGTCGTAGCGGCGGATCTGTCCATACTCGGGCGGGTACTCGCAGATGTTGCAGGGCGCGCCGAACGGTATGTACAGCTTTCCGTCCGGGCCGAAGGCCAGGTACTTCCAGTTGTGGTGCTGCTGGGGCGGGAAGCGGAACTTTTCCGTGATGTCGACCGGCTCGACGTCCGGGTTGTCCTCGATGTGGTCGAAGCGCAGGAACTTGTCGATCGCGGCCACGTAGAGCGACCCGTTCCGGAACGCGACCCCGGCTGGCTGGGTCAGCTTCTCCACCACCGTGCGGACGGTGCGGTGATCGCCGTGATCGGTGATTTCGTAGACCCGGCCCGCGGCGCGGGTACCGACGTAGAACTTGCCCTTGTCCCCGCACGCCATCTGGCGGGCCCCGGGGAGACCGTGCGCCCAGAGCTCGACCTTGAATCCCTTCGGAAGCGCAATCTTGTCGAGCGGGATGTCGCTCGGCGGGGTGACGGCGCTCTTGACGGGGAAGGGCGCTTGCTTCGAATCCGCGTCCTCGGGACTCTGCCCCTGTTTCCAGATGGGGGGCTTCTGCTGGGAAGGCTGCTGCTGGGCTTGCTGCTGCGGGGCCTGCTCTTTCTGTGCGGGTGGTTGCTGCTGCTGCGCGAGCGCCGCGAGTACCGCGACTGCAAGGGATGCGTTCATCCGGAGGCCTCCGGGACGGTCCGTCCCATCGCGTGGTAACCCTTGTCGACGTAGATGGTCGTGCCGGTGATGCCGCTCCCGAGCGGCGAGCAGAGGAAGGCAGCGGTGTGGCCCACCTCCTCCGCGGTCAGCTCGTCGGTGAGCGGCGAATTCTGCGAGTAGTACTTCACCATCTCTTCGATCATTCCGATCGCGGACGCGGCCCGCGAGGCGAGCGGTCCCGCGCTGATGGTGTTGACGCGGATACCCCACTTGCGCCCGGCCTCATAGGCGAGGGTGCGCGTATCGCTCTCCAGCGCCGCCTTCGCCGACGACATGCCTCCGCCGTACTTCGGGACCACGCGCTCACTCGCGAGATAGGTGAGCGAGGCGACCGAGCCGCCCCGGTTCATGAGCGGACCCAGCCGGCGCACGAGACCGACCAGCGAATAGGCGCTCACGCTGACGGCGGCGAGGTAGCCCTTGCGGCTGGTCTCGAGGAGCGGGTTCTTCACCTCGGGCCCGTTGGCGAGCGAGTGCACGAGGATGTCGAGAGGTTTGGCGCCGAAGTCCTTCTTCAGGGACTCGACCAGGCCGGCGATGGAGAAGTCGCCCCTCTCGGTGTAGCGCTTGTTGGTGCGGATGTCCTCGGGCGCGTCCTCGAGGGTGTCGAAGGCTGCGTCGAGCGGGTAGATGCGCTCGAACTCGAGCATCCCGCCCCGGGCGAGCTTGCGCGACTCGTCGATCTTCCCCCGCCGCAGCAGGTTCTCGAAGATGTTGAGGGCGGGCGGCCAGGTCCCGACGCAGACCTTGGCGCCGGCCTCGGCGAGCGCTTTGGCGATGGCGAATCCGTACCCCGCATCGTCGGCGACTCCGGCGACGAGGGCACGCTTTCCGGTCAAATCGATCGGCAGCATCGCGCCCTTTTCGCGCGCGCCGCCGCAGGATGCAAGCGCGTGCGAAAACAGTTCCAACCGTCATTGCGTCGACCGGAAGATTTTGGGGGGTCCAGGGGGGAGCGAGCTCCACCCTGGTGGAGGCGCCGGCGGCGCCGGATCGAAGAGCGTCACAATCGGAGGTACAGGCGCCAAATCAAGGCGGCAATGCGATCATTCTGTCCGCCACTGTCCGACCGGTGCGGGTGGAGGCGGGATCTCCTCGTCTCGAGTGCGGCCGAGCCCGAGCGACTCGGCGGCGATCCCCACCAGCTTCACCAGCTCCGGATCGCGCCAGCCCTTCTTCGCCTCGCTGTGCAGGAACTCGATCGCTCCCTGCCGGGTACGGGCGCGGTGGTATGGGCGGTCGGTGGTGATGGCGTCGTAGATGTCGGAGAGCTGCAGGATCTGCGGAGGGACGGGGAAGGCGGACCCCTTGATGCCGTCCGGATACCCGGACCCGTCGAGCTTCTCGTGGTGCCAGCGGATGATGGGGAGGAGGTGCCGCAAGGTCTTGAGCGGCTCGCAGATGCGCTCCCCGATGAGCGGGTGCTTGTTCATCACCACCCGCTCTTTCGGGGTGAGGATGCCCGCCTTGTTGATGATCTCGTTCGGGATCCCGATCTTGCCGATGTCGTGGAGCACGCCGCCCTGGCGGAGCGCTTCGCGCGCGTCGTCGGCCAGACCGGCCAGGCGGCCCACCTCGTCGGCGAGCGCTCCGACCCGCTCGGTGTGCCCCTCGGTGTAGGCGTCCTTCGCCTCGACCGCGTTGGCGAGGGCGAAGATGACCTGCGTCGCGTCCTCGAGCCGCTCGGTGGCCGCGCGGCCGCGCAGGACGGAGCGGACCCGGGCGCGGAGCTCCTGGGCACGGGGCGGCCAAGGCACGAGATGGTCGGCGCCGGCATCGAGCGCCGCCACCGAGGCCGTCTCGTCCTCGCTGGTGAAGGCGAGGACCGGCGTCATCCGGGTGGCCGCGGCTCCCTTGATTCGGCGGCAAATCGAGATGCCGTCGGTCCCGGCGCGGAGATCGAGCAGCGCCGCGTCGGGGCGCGAGGCAAGCAGCGCCTGGGCGGCGTCGGCGACGGCTTGCGCCTGCACCACCGGCCAGAGATTGGAAAGCGCCCTGCCGACCTCGGAGCGGAACGACTCGTCTCCGGCGACGAGCAAGCGGGTCTCTCGGGGGGTCATGTGAGCGGAAACTCTAGCACGCGGCCCCGCGCGCCGCGGTCGGATTCGCCTTTGCCCAGGAGGCGTTACGTATCCGTACGGGTACCGCCGTCAGCTACCCAGTCCCACCCAGGACGACCCGTCCGGGTAGTGTTCCCGCTTCCAGATGGGAGCGTCTTTCTTGAGCTCCTCGATGGCCATGCGGCAGGCGTCGAACGCCTCCGCGCGATGTGGGGCGGCGGCGGCGATGACGACCGAGAGGGCGCCGGGCTCGAGCTTGCCCACGCGGTGGTGGATGGCGATGCGCGTGCCGGTCCATCTGCTCGCAGCCTCTTCCGCGATGCGCGCGAAGACCTTCAAGGCCATCTCCGGATACGCCTCGTAGTCGAGGCGGACGACGCTCTTGCCGCGGGCGTTGTCGCGTACGGTGCCGACGAAGGTGACGACCGCGCCGGCATCGGTCCCTTCCACGTCGCGGACGGCGGCGGCTACCTCCAGCGGTTCCGGCGAGATGCGATGGGGCCCGGCCCCTCCCGACACCGGCGGAATGAGAGCGACTTCCGATCCCTCGCGGAGCTTGCGGTCGGCGGCGGCGAACTCCTGGTCGACCGCGAGGCGCAGCTTGTCCGCGACCGCCCGTAGCGCGGGATGCGCCGCGCAGGCCGCTTCGCGGGCGTCGGCCGCGGTGGCGCCGTCGGGCAATTCGACGACCTCGCTGCCCTTGCCGGTCCGCTCGCGGGCGGCAGCGAAGTAGAGAAGGGTGACGCGCATCGCGTTTTTGTATACCGCCGCGGCCGCGTCGATGCACAGGGACGGAGGAGCGGGCTTTGCCCGCGACGGGCGGAGGCCGAAGGCCGCAGCATTGGTGGCGCATTGCCGAGGCAAGGTCGCTCCCCTAGAGTGCGCGCCGTGACGCAGACCCGGACCGAGCCCGCCACCGCCGAGATTCTCGCGCTCTTGCGGGACTCTTCCCTCAAGCCCGAGAGCATCGTCGAGGAGTTGCGCTGCGCGCAGAGCGCACAGCCGTGTACCCCCGAACAGGTGGTCCGGGCTCGCGAAATTCTCGGCCACGTCGCCGCCGAGGAGACCGCCACTTCCGCCGGGCTCGAGCCAGAAGGGTCCGCTTCCGTAGCGCAAGTCGCGAAGGAGGTGGCGGGCTTACCGGAATCGCTCGCTTTCGCGCTCGTCCATGCCGCGAGCGAACGACACAAATCGCACTTGCTCGCGGAGATCGCGGCCGTCGCTCCCAAGCCGGTGGCGAAGGAAGCGAAGCGCGAGCTGCAGCGGCTCAAGCAGAAGGGCATCCAGGTCGAGGAAGTCCGCTCGCGCGCCGAGCCGGTGATGAAGCCGGTACCGGAGGCGGAAGCGCCGCCCTGCCTCGTCAGCTCCATCGACGCCTACGGCGAGCGCGCCATCTGGTGGACGCGCGCCAGCAAAGGCGGCGTCGAGGTGGTGCAGGCCGTCGTCTCCGACGTCAAAGGGGTGCTCGGCGTCGATGCGCTCTCCTTGCCTCGCCGATCCTTCCGCGAGTTCCTGCGGCGGCTCCCTCGGGGCGGCATGGTGACCACCGCGGCGGTCCCCAAGGACTGGGCGCGACATCTCATCGCCGCCGCCGAGGAGGAGGGCGTGCGCAACGGGTTCTCGCCGCCCCCTGCCTACGTGGAGGCGCTGCGCATCCTCGGGCCGGCGCCGCTCACGCCGCCTCGTCCGCCGGCCGAAGAGATCGATCTGCCCGCCGATCAGGAAGCGGCGCTGGCGCAGACCGGTGGGAGCCTCTATGGCGATCCGCTCTTCGCCGCCTGGATCCCGGAAGAGGAGGACCTGCGCGCGTTCGCGCTCAAGCTGGACGAGATCGCCGTCAGCCGGCTGTACCTCGACGACGGGCAGAAGCGGCAGGCGATGTACGCGGCCGCCGAGGACGCTGCCGCCACCTACTTCACCCCGCAGCGACGGACGCGATATGCGCGGCGCTTGTCGGAAATGGCCCACGTGCTGCGCTCCGAGAGGCGGATGGAGCTCGCCCGCGTCGCCCTCGCGGTCTCGCGGGTGCTTCCCGGCGACGATGGCGCTCGCAACGCCTTCGCGCGCGGCCTCTTCGTCCATGCGCTCGAGCAGCGGTTCGCTCGCGGGCGCGAAGCGCCGCCGCCGGCAAGCTCAGCCCTCGTGCGCCCGCCCTGACCGTCCATGCCCGAGCACCAGAACCCGTTTCCCACCACGGACGCGATCATCGAGGGCGGCGACGGCCGGATCGTCCTCATCCTCCGCAAGAACATTCCCCACGGCTGGGCGATCCCCGGCGGCTTCGTCGATTACGGCGAAGAGGTCGGACGCGCCTGCGTCCGCGAGGCGAAGGAGGAGACGGGCCTCGACGTCGATCTGGTCGAGCAGCTCTTCACCTACTCGGACCCGAAGCGCGATGCCCGGAAGCACACCATCTCCACCGTCTACTGGTGCAAGGTGCGCGGCGGGAAGCTGCAGGCCGCCGACGACGCCAAGGACGCGCGCTGGTTCGGCGAAGCGGAGGTGCCGTGGCCGGAGCTGTGCTTCGACCACGGCGAGATCCTGCGGGACTACTTCCGCTACCGGAAGACCGGCGAGCGGAGGAAGATCTAGCGCTGCTCGGTAGGAGCCGGGACCGGGAGCGATTCCGGACGGGCGAGCAGCCGTACGCGAGAGTCGGTCTCCTGCCACTTGTTGTAGAGGTCCACGGCGGAGGCGCGTAGATCCGCGGCCCGCTTGCGCTCCTGCGCCTCGCTCGATTGGAGCTGGGCGACGCGCGAGTCGACCTCGCCCGCGTTGGCGCTCTCGGCCTGCGGAACGTTGGCGGTTCGCATGGCTCGCAGCTTGGCCTGCTCGGTCATCGCCTCGGCGGTCTTGAGATGCGACTGCGCGAGCCGGTTCTCGGCCTGGGCCACCTGCAGCATCCGCTCGAGATACTGCCGTTTCAGGTCCGCGGCCTGGATGCGCTGCTGGGAGGCGCGGATGTCCTCGTCCACCTTGGCCATCTGGTCGCGGCTCGCGTACTCCTTCTTGAGGAGGTCGCGTTCCGCCTGCGAGCGCTTGAGCTGGGCGTCCGCCACCGAGCGCTCGGTGCCGGCCACGTCGAGGCGCGCCTTGGCATCCGCCTCGTTGGCGCGGGCGCGGGCGAGGGCGTCGCGGGCACGGCCTTCCTCGACCCGGGCGTCGTCGACCGGCTGCATCTGATCTTCGTTCAGCCGCGAAAGACCGGAATCGTCGACCTTGGCCGTCGGCTTCTCCGAGCTGTGCGAGCAGGCCGTCGCGGCGAGGATCGATGCGAAAAACCCCAGGATGCGCGCCTTCATGCCGTCCTCCCGTAAGTGATGATCCGGAGAAACCTAGGTCTTGCCCGATCGATTTGCTGCGCTCGTGATGGGACCTGTGCTCTACACTGCCGGCCCGTGATTTCCGTAATCGTGACCGTCGTCGGCCTGGGCCTGCTCATCGCGGCCCACGAAGCGGGCCACCTCGCGCTTGCCCGTCTCCTCGGGATGCGGGTGGAGACGTTCTCCATCGGCTTCGGACCGCGTATCGCCGGCTTCCGGCGGGGCGAGACCGACTACCGGCTCAGCGCCTTCCCGCTCGGCGGATATTGCAAGATCGCCGGGTTCTCTCCCGACGATCCGGCCGCCCAGGATCCCAACGACTCCGGCTCCTACGTGAACAAACCCGCTTGGGCGCGATTCCTCGTCATCGCCGCCGGCCCAGGCGTGAACTACCTCGTCGCCTTCCTCATCATCGCCTTGCTCTATTCGACGCTGGGGTTCGCCGACCTCGCAACGACGCGCATCCAGGTCATCCCGGGCGGTCCGGCGGCGCAGGCCGGCCTGCAGACCGGCGATCGGATCGTCTCGGTGGATTCTGTCCCGATCAATTCCTTCGACGACCTGTTGCGCGAGTTGCATCGTTCGGGAGCGCCGGTCGAGCGCGTCATCGCCATCGAGCGGAACGGCACGCCGAAGGAAGTGCGCGTGCATCCCGACAACGGCTTCATCAAGGCGAATCGGGACCGGGTGCTCATCCACGTCCCGATCACCGAGGCGATGCCACGCGCCTTGAAAGACGTGTGGGCGATCAACGTCGCCACGCTCCAGGCGGTGGGCGGGTTGTTCCGCGGCCACGTGGAGACGCTCAGCGGTCCCATCGGGATCGTCAAGCAGGCCTCCGCCGAGGTGAAACGAGGCGTGGGCGAGTTCGCGATGGTGCTTGCCAGCCTCTCGGTGTCGCTCGCCGTCTTCAACTTCCTTCCCATCCCGGCCCTCGACGGCGGCCGCCTGGTCTTCCTCGGCATCGAGCTCGTCACCCGCCGCCGCGTGAACCAGAAGGCCGAGACCGTGGTGCACGTCATCGGCTTCCTCTTGCTCCTTTGTCTCTTCGTCGCGGTGACCGTCTTCAGCGACCTGGGGCTCGGGCGCTGGCTATCGCGCCGGAGCTGAGCGGTGCCGCGCAAAGCCGCAAAGCGCAAGCCGGAGCGCAAAGCGCGAATCGCGCTGGGCCCGGACGACGCGCAACTGGTCGAGCGGCTCGCCGAGCGGACGGGACTGCCGCCGCGCGAGATCCTCGAGCGGGCGCTCGCGGCCTATGCCACGGCGGTCGCCCCCGGGATGACCCTGGTCCCGTCCGCTGCCGGAAAGCCGCGGCGCGGTGCGCGACCGCGCGTGTTCGTCTCCGTCGAGGGACGTCCCGAAGTCGAGATCAAGCAGACGGAGTTCATCTTCGGGCGTGATCCTTCCTGCGACATCGCCCTCGACATAGCGCTGGTGTCGCCCCGGCACGCCCGGGTGCTCTTCCGGGACGGAGAGCCTGTTTTCGAGGACTTGCGCTCGCAGCGCGGGACTTATCAGCACGGGGAGCGCATCGACGTGAAGCAGATCCGCGACGGGGACGAGTTCGATCTCGGAGGTTTCGTACCCATCCGGTTCCGGATCGCGGGCAAGGCCTTGTAACCTTCGCTCCACCGCGCGGTTCTTTCGACACGGGAACGAAACATCGGAAGAAGATGCCTGTTGCCGGTCACATCACCGATCGACTGAACGCCTGGCTGGCTGGCTCGTTGCCGGAGGCGGAGGCGGCGGAGGTGCGCGCCCACCTCGCTTCCTGCCCTGCCTGCGAGGAGGAGTGCCACCTTCTCCAGGCGAGCCGGGCCGTCCTGTGGCCGCAGCCAGCGGAGGACCCGCGACCGTGGTTCGCGACCAAGGTCGCTGCCCGGGCCGCGGAAATTCGCCCGCGTCCCGTCGGGGCGCCCTGGTGGCGGGTGGCATTCGGTGGCGGGCTCCTGGCGGGCGCCATGGCCGCCGTGGCCCTGATCGTCGTTCCGCTGGTGCAGCGGTCCCAGCCTGGTCCGCGCGACGAGATGATCCTCGCGCAGCGGCTCGATCTGTTCGAAGACTTCGGCATCGTCCAGAACCAGGAGGCGCTCGAGGACTTCGAGGTGGTGGAGGTGCTCCACACCTTGCAGCCCGAGGGCAGGCCATGAGCCGCGTTCCGGGCCTCGCGCTTCTCGTGACCCGCGCCCAGACGGCGCCGCCGCCGAGCGCCGAGGACCGCTTCCGCAACCTCCCGCCCGAGAAGCAGGAGGAGCTGCGCAAGCGCTTTCGCGAGTTGCAGCGGCTTCCTCCGGCGGAGCGCGAAAGGCTCCGCCAGAATCTCGATCGGCTCAATCGCATGCCGCCGGCGGACCGGACGCGGGTCGAGGACAACTTCCGCCGGTTCCGCGAGATGCCTCCCGAGGAGCGCGAGCAGATCCTCGAGCGCTGGCGCAAGTTCAAGGACCTTCCGCCGGAACGCCGCGCCCAGCTGCGCGAGCAGTTCCAGGGCGTCCTGCGCGCCGACCCGGCGCGCCGCAAGCAGATCCTGGAGAACATGCGGCGCTGGGAGCAGATGACTCCCGAAGAGCGCGACCAGGCCCGGGAGCGCTTCCGGCAGCGGCAGGAGGAGCGCCGGATGAAGAGGGAGGAGCGGCGCGAGAAGAAGGAGCAGCGCCGCGAAAAGCGTCTCGAGCGGCTCCACGGCCGGTGAGGACGCCCTTTGCTTCTCGCCTTCCTCGCCGCGCTCGCGTTGGCATCCGCCCAGGGCGAGAATCCGAAGCCTCGCCCCCGACCCTCGCAGCAGAAGCCACCGCCCGACCAGCCACAGAAGACGAAGCTTTCGGCCGAAGACGAGGCGCTGGTGAAGGACCTCGGGCTGGTGGAGAACGCCGACCTGCTCAGGGATCTCGATCTCTTCGAGGGCAAGGAGCAGGGGGAATCCGCGAAGACTCCGCAGGAGCGCCAGCAGTGAAGCGGTGTTCGCTGGACGGCTCGGCCGCGGCGGGCGTATATGGAGGATATGGCAAAACACCGCCGCACGACCGTCGTGATCGCCGCTGAGGACGAGCGAGCTCTGCGCATAGCCTCCCGCGCCGAGGGCGTGTCTCAGTCCGAGCTCATCCGTCGCGGAATCCGCACCGTGACGGCTGCTTATCGCGGTGCCCGCCCGCGGCCGAGAACAGGACTATTCAAGGCGACCAAGAAGGAGCGGGAAGATCTCCTGTACGGTCCGGACGAGTTCGGCGACGTGGACGCATGACCACGAGCGCGCTCCTGCTCGACACGAAAGCGTGGATTCTCGCCCTAGAAGGGAACGAGGAACAGTACGTGGAGGCGCTCGCCGCGGCGCGCCCGGCAATCATTCCGGGCTTGGTGCTTGCCGAAGTCGATTACTGGTTCCAATCACGCCGCAAGGTGATGCACGATCTGCTGCACGACATTGCCAGCGGCGCCTACGAGTACGAGCCGCCCACGGTCGAAGATCTGGAGAGGGCACGGCAAATCGATACCAAATTTTCCAAGAACGGGCTCGGGCTCGTCGATGCGAGCGTCGCGGCACTCGGCGAACGCCTCGGCGTGCACCGCGTGCTGACTACCGACAGCGACTTCGTATCGGTGCGCATCGGAAAACGGTGGAATGTGAGTTTCGAACTCGCCGTTCCCCTCCCTGTGCGACGCAGATAGTGGAAATCCTCCCCCGCGGGCGATCGACCACTCGAGGTGCCCGCGGCACGGTTTGGCGCAACCGGACCCAAACCGCGGCCGGCTGCGCCTGTCACGAGCCGTTGGCCTGCGGTCAGGAGAAGCGGAGGTGGTGCACCGCTTCCAGCTTCTGGCCGCGGTTGTTCGAGAAGACCACTTTGAGAGTGCCCTCGCGCTTCGGGCAGAGCGCGAAAGTGAGGAACGGGTCGTCGCTCAACGCCTCGGTGAACGCGAACTTGCAGACCCGCTCGCCGGCGTACTCGACCTCCATCTGCTCGAGGTAGAGCGGCTTCGACTCGAGATCGATCTCCCCCTCGCGGATTCTGCGGCCCCTCCGGTTGGGGTGCCTGATCTTGACCTGCGCGTGTACGACTTGACCGCGGCGTAGCCGGCCGTCCTTCACCAGCTCGGCGATGCGGATGGCGGGCGGGTGGACCTCCTCGGATGCGGAGCGTCCCACCGCCGGATCGGTCCCGCTGCAGCCGCTGCCGCCCTGGTCGACTTCGATGCTCCGCCGGCAAGACCAGCGCCCATGGCGGTTGCAGACCGCCGCCACCGTCAGCTCCGACTTGCCAGGTTCCACCCGGGCCTGGAAGGCGACATACACGCGGCCGCTCTCCGGCATGAGGTGAAAGACGCCTTTGCCGGGAACGCGATCGGCCGTGTCGGTCACCTCGATGGCCTCGATGTAGTGATCGGCCGTCATCGGATGGGCCATCTCCACCACCAGCGGGACCTTGGCCTTGTTGATGGTGAACCCGGGCGCATGCAGGACAGGCAGGTGCTCGCGCTCGAACGGCGTGAGGCGAGCCGGATCGCCCGCGAGCAGATGTTCGCCCGCGGGCGACGCCCGGGCGGGCCCGATGAAAAGCCCGCCCACGGCTGCCGTGGCCGCGCCGAGAAAACCTCTCCTGGAGATCTCCGAGGACGGCGCCCTGGTGCGCTGGCTCATGGACGCGCTCAATGCGTCCCCGGCTCGAGCTTGGAGCCTCGATTCGACCAGTAGATGTAGGCCTCGAGCGCCTTCATCGCGTCCGAGTCCGAATCGAGCTTCACGCCTTCGTTGGGCTTCTCGATGCACCAGTTGATCATGTCCCGCAGCGTCGAGAACTTGCCGATCTGCTCCTGGAACTTGGGGAACTCGTGCGGGTGGGTGTCGGAGGCGAAGGGATGGCACATCGCGCAGGACATCCCGGTCCTCGAGAGTTGCACGCCCATCGTCTTCTCGGTCTCGGCGTCTCCGTGGAAGAGCAGATCGCCTATCCGGACCTGCTCCAGGAACACTTCCTCGAACACTTTGAGCTGCTCGGCGGTGTGCTTTTCCTTATGGGCCGCCGCCTGCGAGGCGACCAAGAAGAGCACAGCGAGCGCGCCGCACGCGGAGATCCAATTTTTTCGGGTCAGTTTCATGGTTATTTCTCTGTCGTGCGGGCGCGACTGGCGTCCGCGGTATTGGGAGGGGTCTCGGCGTCCGCCAGCCGAGGATGCAGGACCTGGTTGCGGTTGTCCCCGCATCCCGAATCCGCCGTCGCGGTGGCGTAGATGTCCTTGCGCCACATCACGTACTCGTTGTCCACCTTGCTGGCGCTGTTCATCCCCAGCGCCGACCACCCGACGCCGTCGAAATAGTCGCCGGGGTCGACCCGCACCATGCACTTGGTGAGCTTGGGCACGCCCTTGGGGGCGTAGGGCCAAGGCCAGGACGTCGCGAGCATGCCGATGGAACGCATCTTGCCGATCTCGTGATAGAGCACCTGGTGCACGTGCCCGTGGACGCTCGTGACGTTGTCGTGGCGCTTGAGGATCTCGTTCACCTCGCGCCAATCGCGCACCCAGAAGTTCCAGGGCGCATAGTAGTCGAACAGCGGGTTGTGGCTGAAGATCACGACCGGCTTGTCCTTCGGCCAGCTCGACATCGTGCGATCGAGCCAGGCGAGCTGCTCCGGACCGACCGCCGCCCAGGCCCCGCCCACCGTCCCGTCGAGGGTAGCCATGTGGCCCATTCGCTCCTGCGGCGTCATCTTCTTGATCGTCCAGAAATCCTTGGCGTGGCTGATGGTGTCGAGGCCGATGAAGCGCACGCCCTTGTGATCGAAATACCAATAGGGCGCGCCGAACATCTTCTCCCAGGCCTTGCCCATGTCGAGGTACCAGTCGTGCTCCCCGGGGATGTAGACCTTCTTGGTCTTCACCTCTTTGAGCAGCTCGGCCCCGAGCTCGAGCTCGACAGGGTTGCCCAGCTGGCCAATGTCGCCGCCGATGATGAGAAAGTCCGCCGGCGGATTCATCGCCTGGACTTCCTTGAACGCGCGGATGGTCTTCTCGACGAAGCGCGTGTTGACCTCCCGCGGGTACATGTGCGTGTCGGAGATCCAGGCGAACCTGAAGGAAGTCTGCGCCGCCTGCGCCACTTCGATGGTGTTCAGAAAAGGGAACCAACCGGCAGCCGCGGCTCCTCCGACTCCTGCCAGCACCGATTTGTGCAGGAAGATACGGCGGCTGATGCCCAGCGATCGCGCTGGGCGCTCGCCTTTTGCCCCCAGTTCTTTTTGCATCGCCAGGCGCTCGCTCCGATTGTCAGTCTTATCCATGTGTTCTCTCTTTCCGATTTTGAGATCGTCCGCGGCGGATGCGACGAGGTCGCCGCGTCGCGAAATCACTTCTTCTTCAAGTCGACCGTGACTTGCGCGACCTTCTTGGCCTCGACCGTCACCGGGATTTCCGTTGCGCCCGCGTACTCCTGCCAGGCGACCAGCGTGTAGGAACCCGGCGGCACGTCGAGAAGGCTGAAGGTGCCGTTCTTGGCGGTGACGGTGTAGTAGGGATTGTCGGCGACGTAGACGTAGCCCCTCATCCAGCCGTGCGCGTCGCACTCGAAGCGAACCATTCCCTCGGTGTCGAGGTGCTTCTCGGCCTTCTGGCCCTTGATCGGCAGAGCGACGTTGAAGACGGTGCTCTTGCCCGAGAAGCTGTGGATGTTGTGCATGACCGGGTCCAGGTTGAGCGTGACGAGGCTCGTCCCCACCGGCAGCGCCTGCACGCGGGGCACGAACTCGCAACCCTTGTTGACGAGCTCGGGGTTCTTGGCAGGCTTTTCCCAGGCCTTGCCCTTGGTCAGCTTCTTCAAGTACACCACCGCGTCCTGGACGCCCTTGTCGGAGCCGAGGGTAACCTCGGGCTCGTTGCGGATCTTGCCGCAGGTTTCGCGGTCCTTGGTGGGAATCACCTTCCGGGTCGGTACGAGCCCCTCGAACTCGACCTTGCCGCTGATGGTGCCACCCTCGGTTACGGTGGTCACCTGGTAGGCGGCGGCGGCGGGACCAGCCAGGAGGGCGGCGAGAGCGAGAGCAAAAAAAGATCTTGAGACAGGTTCTAGTCGCGGCATGTGTCGATCTCCCTCGAACATGGCAATGTTCGCGTAAACAACACTAATTATCGAAAGGATTACTGCTCCACTGGCGCCCCGAGGCCGTGAACGACGTCGTCTTGCTGGCCGGACGAGCCAGCCTTGACCCTGCTTTCCGCCCGCCACCCGATCATCCCGAAGCGCAATGCATAGGGCTCGAAGCCCAGCGCCACCAGGCCTCCGAGCGCCATCGATTCCATGTGCCCGGTCGAGCACACGAGCACGATCATCTTTCGACTCGCGTTGAGCCTCGACAGGTTCGCCTGGCGGAAGAGAGTCTGAAGCGGCATGTGGACCGCCCCGGGGACATGGCCCTTGGCGAAGTCTTCGGCCGAGCGGACGTCGACCACCAGGTATTTCATGGCGCCCTGGTCCAGGCTCTCCCACACCTCGGACGCCGGAATCACCCGGGCCCCACCTCCGGTCCGCTCGAAGAAATCAGCCAACCTGTCACGCGCGCCACGAACAGAAAGGGCGGGCATCGCGTCGGAAACGCGCTCCTCGTGCTTCGGAACGTCGTTCCCGGTCACCGAGGCAGCGGGCGGGTTTGCATTCGCCGCCGCCGGACCGGCGTACAGGAAGCACATCGCGGCGACTGCCACTGTCTGCCCGAGGATCTGTCCAATCGACTTCGTCATATGGAACCTCTTTTCTCCGACGACCATCTTCTGGGAGCGCGAATAGCGAAACACCATTCCGGCTGCGAACAACGCCATCGATAGACAAGGCCACGTCTTGAAGAGAAGGTCGGAGCTCATCTGCCGCTTCCTCCGGCCGCCGTGCGCGCCGCACTCGCAGCGGCGAGAGCGGGACTGCACAAGAAGGCTTCGGCGGTGGCGAGGTCCGGGCCGAGGCTACCGCCCACGATCCGATGCGTACCGCTTGCAGAGTGGCAGAAGGTGCGGCGCTGGGCGCCATGCTCGAAGCGCGCTGTCCCATCGAAGAGGTGGCTGCCGAGCTCCGCTTCCGCGGCGGTGGCGGTGGCGGTGTCGGCGCCGCGCTCGGCGAGAGGCCTCAGGTCGGGCCCGCCGGCGGCGCAGCGACCATTGAACGTGGCGGCGGCCTGCGCGGAAAACTTCGCCTCGCTACCGCGCGCAGCGGGATCGCCTGCCGTTCGAAGGGCCTCCGCTGCATTGCCGCTCGAGCTGGCGACGATTGCTACCGTCCCAACGAGTACTTGCAGGTCGTGGCGAACACTTCGCGCGCGCGTCGAACGACGCGCCTTCCATACGGATGACATGCCTTCCCCCCCGAGAGGCAGTCATGCATTCAAGCCAAACCGATCAAATCGCCTTCAACCGCAAACGGCGCGGGCCCCCCGGCGGACAATCCGATCGAGCCTTCCTCGCACAGGCCAGACGGCCCCGCTCGCACGGGTCCGACCGACGACTGTCGAGGCTTTCTATCGTGATGTTCCCCCTTCCTGCGAAATCGAGAACAATTCGCAAATCTCCCGGCTCATGATGCGCGACTTCCCTTCATTCCCACGTTTGCGACACGCTTGATTATTTGTAATGTTCAAGAGCCTTGCGGTAACCTCTTCGGGCTTTTCTCGACTGTGCACCCCTCGCATTGCACAAGTCAAGCTTTCGCTAATTTTGAATACATGTTCAGGCGTGGGTGGCAGAATTGTGATCGCGGTCAAGTCGTCGCCGGCTCAAGCGAACTTTTTGAGGATTCGCTCGGCGGCGAGGGGCTCGTCGCGGCGTTGTGAAGGCACCCGCGATGAGGTAGATGGCGACCGCGGCGCGCTCGGGGCGGAGGCTCGCGCGCGCGTTCGCGCGACAGGTGACACGATCCGGGAACGCACTCAGGCTGGAGGTACTCGTGAGCGGCGAAGACAATTTGCAGCGGATGAAGACCCTCGACGACGCATGGAACGGCCAGAACTGGGAAGTCTTCCGCAAGCGGCACTCGGCGGACACCGCCGTCTTCTGGCCCGGGCAGCCCGACCCGACCCGGGGACGCGACGCGCATCAAAACGAGTCGGTAGGGTTCTTCAAATCGATCGAAAACCAGCTAGACAACAATCCGTACAAGATCATGATCGCCTCGGGCGACTATACCTGCACGGTCGCTGACTGGAAGGGCAGGATGATCGGTCCCTGGAAGGGCCTCGACGGCAAGGTCCACCAACCGACCAACAAGCGATTCGCCCTGGAGTTCTGCACCGTCGCGCGCTGGAAGAACGGCGAGATCGTCGAGGAGAGGCTCTTCTACGATCAGGTCGGGTTCCTCAGGCAGATCGGCGTGCTGTAAGCAACAATGGGAACTCCGGCGCCTCGGACGGTCAGATAGACACCGTCTCGATCATCGATCTCGAGGCGAAGCCGCCGCGGTTCGTCGATCAGGACAGGATCGGCTGCTCGTCACCGCATGTGCGATCTCGCCGTCGGTGCCAGCCGCAATTGCTGGACCTGCGCAGGCAGGCGGCGGAGGCGACCTTGCTCCGCGCTGTCGAACGACGTGAGCCAGACGACGACGTTTTCGCCGGTACGGACCGGGAGCGCCGGATAGCCGTTCTCGGCTGGCTCGGTTTCGAGGGTCGCAAGCGGCCGGCCACCAGCCTCGGTCAACATCGGCGCCACCTCGGGTTCGAGGGGACGGGGGCAGATGGTGGCGACGACCATCGTCGACGATTGCTCCGCGCGGGCCGCGGGAAAGCCGACTACCGGCGTCCGCGGCCTGAGCAGCAGAACGTCGTCGGAGTCGATCATCGTCGCGTTGGCAGCCTCGCGATGCGCTTTCCAGACCGGACCACCATAGAAGGCGGAGAGCGCTTCCACCCGGCTGGCCATGTCGGGGAACCCGCGGATCCAGACGAAGTGGTCCGGCCGATCGAGGTCGCGGAACTGCCCGAGGATGCGCATGCCGGCGGCTTCTTGCGGCTCGATCAGCGCACGCTCGAACAGCTCGATGAGGACCTCGCGCTTGCCCGGATGGAGCGTGTATTGCCTGAGCTCGACGACGTTCATGCGCGAGAGCCTGCAAGCTCTCTGGTAGGGTTGCCAGTACCACTTGGCCACCGATCGACCAGACCAGTCGCCGACCCGCGGGGACGCCGTCGCGTCCCTGTTCCTGCGCGTGGATGCGCGGGCCGCGAGGCCTCTCCACGAGCAGATCTTCGAGGGAGTGCGGGCACACATCCTCTCCGGCGCGCTGAAGAGCGGTGCCCGGCTTCCCTCCTCACGGCAGCTCGCCGTCGAGCTCGGCGTTGCCCGGACCACCGTTCTCCAGGCGCTCGCTGCGCTTTCCGCGGAAGGATACGTCGTGGCCCGGCGGGGTTCGGCGACGCGGGTCGCTTCGGCGCTCGCGATCCAGCCGGAAGGAGGCGCCGAGAAGCACCGGCCCGGCCGGCCACGGACGCCGCGGCTCTCGCGCGCGGCCCGCCTCCTGAGGACGATCCCCGGCGGTGCTCCCAGACTGGGGGCCGCGCCCCGCGCCTTCCGGCCCGGGGTTCCGGCGCTCGACCTGTTCCCGACGTCGTTGTGGGCCCGGATCGTCAATCGCTGCCACGTCCGGGCCAGCTCTTCGCTGCTCGAAGGCGGCGATCCGGCGGGCCACCGGCCGCTCCGGGAAGCGATCGCCGCACATCTGGCGCTGGGCCGCGGCGTTCGCTGCACGGCGGACCAGGTCTTCCTGACGGCGGGAACCCAGCACGGCTTCGAGGAAATCCTCCGCCTCGTCATCGATCCGGGCGATCCGGTGTGGATCGAGGAACCGGGTTACCTGGGGGCCCGGCGCGCCGCCCTGGCCGCCGGCGCGCGGCTCGTTCCGGTGCCGGTGGACGGAGAAGGCCTCGACGTCCGCGCAGGGATCGCACGGGAGCCCCGCGCCCGCGCCGTGCTGCTCGCGCCCTCGCACCAGTACCCGCTCGGCGTCACGATGAGCTTGCCTCGAAGGCTGGCGCTCTTGCGATGGGCCGCGCACGCGCGCGCGGTGGTGATCGAGGACGACTACGACAGCGAGTTCCGCCACCGGGGACGGCCGCTGACCGCGCTGCAAGGCCTCGACCAGGCAGGCTGCGTCGTCTACGTGGGGACTTTCAGCAAGACGATGTTTCCGGGGTTACGTCTGGGTTTCGTGGTGGCGCCGCCGCCTCTCGTCGACATCGTGGCTGCAACGAGTGCCTCGGCTGGCGGACCGGGTGCGGCCGTCAACCAGGCTGCGCTCGCCCGGTTCATCGCCGATGGTCACTTCGCGATCCATCTGCGCCGGATGCGCGCCGTCTACCGCGAACGGGGCGAAGCGCTCCTCGCCGCCCTCGCCGCCGAGTGCGGCGGGGTGCTGCAAGCCCAGCCTTGCGAGGCTGGAATGCAGATGTCGGCTCTGCTCACCAACTCGCTCGCAGACGCCGACGTGCAGGACGAGGCGGCCCGTCACGGCGTCGAGGTCGGTGCGCTCTCCGACTACTACCTCGGCCGCCCCCGGTCGGCGGGGCTGGTCTTCGGCTTTGGCGGAGTCCGTCCCACCGCGTTGCGGGCGGGCACGAAGCTCCTCGCCCAGACGATGGAGACGATGCAGCGAACCCGGCGCCTCAAGCGATCCGAGTGAACCTCATCACCCAGTTCTTTTCCCAGACCTTTCCGTCCAGCGAGAAGGACTGCTCCCAGCTCGCCGCATCGGGGGCGAGCCGCGTCCAGAGGAACTGCACCTTCACCGGGCGACCGTCGTCGTGGTCGTCGCCGTAGAACTCTCCGCGGTCCCCCTGGAAGCCGCCGAATACGGGGGGAAAGAGGGTGCCGCTCCGGCTGTCGACCCAGTAGATCGCCCAGCGGCGTTGCTCGAGGTCGAAGATCCGGACGCTCCATCCGGAGAACCCTTTGCTGGGAAAAGCCATCTCGTCGACGTTGACGATGCCCCCGAGGTGATCGGCGTGGCCGAAGTGCGTGCCAGGGAACTCGTCCCAGTCGTGGCTCTCCTTCCATCGCACCTTCAGGCGGCGGTTGGCGACCGACCAGATGCCTTTGAGGAAGTCGAAGTCGTGGACGTCGGCGCGAGGCGTGGGCATGACCATCTCCTGGCGTCATCCTCATCGGCGAGTGGTCTCGTCGCCAGTACCAGTTTGTGGGAGATGGACCAGACCAGTTCGGGCAAGGGAAGTTGCCGCGGCAGGATATGAACCGCGTCGCGGTGCTAGTCTCGCGGGCCGATGAACTTCCGCAAACCCTCGAAGAAGCTCGAGTACCTGATTACCGCCATCGCGGTCGTCCCGGCGCTCTATTGGACGTTCACCGAGAGCGGGCCGTTCCGCGCGATGATGGCGCTGGAGAAGGACCGGCTCGGCTTCTCCTCGGACCGGCTGACGGCCCTGTTGCTCGGCCTTGCCATCTATCTGCCGCTGCGGCTGGTCGTCGCCGTGCGGACGGACGATCGAGTGCGCGATCCAACTTCGCCGGAGCCGGTCCTGGCGAAGACCGAATCGGCACAGAAGAGCGCGCTGATTGCGTTCGGGGCCGCCGGGTGCCTCGCGGCGCTCGCCATTTTCACATACTTCCATAACGTTCCGCAGGGGCCGCCGGTGAAGGCTACGGCGGCGGACTTCGCCGCGGGGCGGGTTCACGACGGCGAGTATCTCGAGCTCGCAGCGGCGACGGCTGGCAATGCGCTCCGTCTCAAGCGGTCAGGCGACGAGCGGCTGTACATCCCGCTCGCGGAGGCGCCGGTCGTCGTCTCGATCGATGCCGGCGACAAGGACAAGGTTTGGGTCGACGACGTCGTCCACGTGCACGGCATCGTCTCTCGCGACGTAGGCAACCTCCTTCGCGACGATCTCCGGTCCGTCGGAATTCCCGTCGCAGACTCCGCATGGCTGGTCGTGCAGAAGAAGGACGTTGGCTTCGACCGGAACCTCATGCTGGCGATGATCGCGTTCGCGCTCGTGCTGGGGCCGTTCGCCTACAAGATGCGGCGGCGTGCGTACGCGGTAGCGACTCGAGAGTTGCCGCGCTGAACCGTAGACCAGGGCCGTGCTAGAAGTCAGCGCCACCGTGCCACAGTCGGGAGGCCACCGGACCCACTCCGAGGCGCGGCTCGATTGCGTCATCCAGGATTCACATACCAGTGCAAATCGGGAGCTCCGTTCGATTCTTGTTGCGCTGGCGCTGCTCGCGGCGTGCGCGGGTGCAAAGGAGGCCGGCCCGAAGCAGGCTGTCCCTGCGGAAGCCCCTGGCAAGGAATCCGTCCCGAAAGTCGCTGACAAGAAGGAGAAGGAGCCACAAGGCCCGCAGGACTATGCGAGTCTGTACTGGCCCGCCGCGAAGCCGTTCGTCAATTCACCGGTCGTCTCCGTCTCCGCAACGGGGCAGCGCACCGTCGAGCAATTCCAGTTTCCCGAAGCCGTCCGGAGCGCGTTCGAGGCGGCCGAGCGCGCATTTGGCGCGAGGAATTTTCCCGAGGGCGAGCGACGCTATCGAGAAGTCATCGAGGCGTGTCCGACTTGCTATCCCGCGCTGATCGGGCTCGGCGATTGCGAGCTGGGCCAGCGCAAGGCCCGCGACGCCATCGAACATTACCGAGAAGCCGAGCAGCTCAACCCGGACGATTTCCTCGCCTTCTTCTCGGAGGCGGACGCCATCGCGCGGCTGGGAAACTTCGGCGAGGCCCGCGAGCTGTTGACTCGAGCGCTCGTGTTGCGCCCGGCGAGGGCGACCGTCCTCATCTTGCTCCACCGCATCGAGGAGCGGATCGGCGCCATCGTCGACGACCAACCCCTGCGGCCCAAGACCGCGTTCATCCGCGATAACGAGCTCGTCACCGTCGCCCGCGAAGGAGACCCGGCCGCGATCTGGTGGGGCGTCTATGCGATGTGCAAGCGCATCCCTACCCCCGAGCAGGTCCCCGGCGAGGGAAGGACGGTCTCGCCGCAGCGTAGCTGGAATTCGCAGCAGGAGGAGGTCTGCCTGCGCAAGACGGCGAGCGCCTACGCCAAGGAGCGGAGCGCGAAGGGCTCCGATCCCGCCCTGGAGCGGTTCCTTGCGGCCGACGCGGCCGGGCTCGCGAAGGGATTCGTTCTTTACGAGGTGGCTTCGCGGCTCGACCCGCAGATCGTGCTCGAGGTTCCGCTCGAGCAGCGCAAGCTCGTCGATCGGTACGTGCGGACGATCGTCGTGCGCGATCGCGGCCACTAGCCGGCCATTCTCGCAACCGAGCCGTCGCGCCGCGAAGCGGGCTACCCCGCGACCCGCGCGCGAGACAGCACCTTCCCCAGATACTGCCCCGTATAGCTCTGCTTCACCCGCGCCACTTCCTCGGGAGTCCCGGTCGCCACCACATATCCGCCCAGATCGCCGCCTTCGGGGCCCATGTCGATGACGTAGTCGCCGCACTTGATGACGTCGAGGTTGTGCTCGATGACGAGCACGGTGTTTCCCGCGTCGACGAGGCGATTCAAGACCACGAGCAGCCGGCGGATGTCCTCGAAGTGCAAGCCGGTGGTCGGCTCGTCGAGGACGTAGAGGGTGCGGCCGGTATCGGTGCGGGCGAGCTCGCGCGAGAGCTTGATGCGCTGCGCTTCTCCTCCCGAGAGCGTCGGTGACGGCTGCCCGATCTTGATGTAGCCGAGGCCCACGTCCTCGAGCGTCTTCAAGATGCGGACGATCTCCTTGTGCACCGAGAAGTGCTCCATCGCCTCGCGGACCGACATGTCGAGCACTTCGGCGATGTTCTTGCCCTTGAAGGTCACGCGCAGCGTGGCGTCGTTGAAGCGCTTGCCGCGGCAGATCTCGCAAGGGACGTACACGTCGGCGAGGAAGTGCATCTCGACGACCTTCATGCCGTCGCCTTCGCACGCCTCGCACCGGCCACCCTTCACGTTGAAGCTGAAGCGGCCCGGCTCGTAGCCGTAGGCGCGCGCCTCCGGCGTGCGGGCGAAGACGTCGCGGATGCAGTCGAAGACCTTGGTGTAAGTGGCCGGGTTGGACCGCGGCGTGCGCCCGATCGGCTTCTGGTCGATGTCGATTACCTTGTCGAGCTGCTCGATGCCGGAAAGCGCCTTGTACGCGCCCGGCGCCTCGCGCGAACCGTACAGCGCCCGCGAAAGCGCGGGATAGAGGATGCGGTTCACCAGCGTCGACTTCCCCGCTCCCGACACGCCGGTGATGGCGACGAGGCAGCCGAGGGGGAACTCCACGTCCACGTCCTTGAGATTGTTCGCCGCGGCCCCGAGGAGGCGGAGCGTCTTGCCGCTCCCGCGCCGCCGCTGGGCCGGGACCTCGATGCGCCGCCGGCCGGAAAGATAAGCGCCAGTGACCGACCTCTGCGACTGCATCACCTCGCGCGGCGTGCCTTCCGCGACCACCTCGCCTCCCAGCTCGCCGGCTCCGGGCCCGAAGTCCACCAGCCAGTCGGCTTCCTCCATCGTCTCCTCATCGTGCTCGACGACGATGACGGAGTTGCCCAGATCGCGCAGCCGCTTGAGCGTCCCGAGGAGCCGGGCGTTGTCGCGCTGGTGGAGGCCGATCGACGGCTCGTCGAGGATGTAGATGACGCCGGTCAGCTCGCTGCCCATCTGCGAGGCGAGCCGGATGCGCTGCGACTCGCCGCCGGAGAGGCTCGGGCCGGGCCGATCGAGGGTGAGATAGCCGAGCCCGACGTCGAGGAGGAAGCGGAGCCGGTTGCCGATCTCCTTCAAGAGCTCGGCGGCGACGACCTTGTCGTTCCCTTCCAGGAAGATTTCCTGCAGGAATGCCGTGGCGCCGTCGATGGTCATGCGCGAGACCTCGACGATGCTCTTGCCGGGAACGTCGCCGACATCGCCGATGGTGACCGCGCGGCTCTCCGGCCGCAGGCGCTCGCCCTTGCACGCCGAGCAGGGCTTGTCGCTGAAGTAGCGCAGGTAGTGCTTGCGCATGCTCTCGGAGGTGGTCTCCTTGAAACGGCGCATGAGCATCGGGATGATGCCCTCGAAGCTGGTCTTGTACGTTCCGCTCCGGCCGCCCTCGCTCCACTTGATGCTCATCGTCTGATCGCCCGAGCCTTGGAGCAGCATCTGCCGCGTTTCCTTCGGCAGCTCCTTCCAGGGCTTGTCGAGCGGGACCTTGAAGGACTGCGAGAGCGACTCGATCATCCGGAACGTCCAGCCGCCGCCGCGCTCGATGGCATGTGACCAGGGCTCGACCGCGCCTTCGCGGATGCTCTTCGAGGGATCGGGGATGACGAGGTCCGGATCCATCTCCGGCCGCGAGCCGAGCCCGTTGCACTCCTGGCACATGCCGAGCGGGTTGTTGAAAGAGAAGCTGTGGGGGGCGAGCTCAGGGAAGCTAATCCCGTCGACCGGACAGGAGAGGTTCTCGCTGTAGATGGAGAAGGTCTCGCCCGCGTGTGGAAGCTGGGTGACCGCCTGGAGGATGCCCTTGCCCTCGCGGAGGGCCGTTTCCACCGAGTCGATGAGCCGCCGGTCGGTTTCGCCGCCCTTGACGACCAGTCGGTCGACCACCACGGCGATGTCGTGCTTGCGCTTCTTGTCGAGGTCGATGTCCTCGTCTAGCGAGCGGACGGCCCCGTCGATGCGGGCGCGGGCGAAGCCGCGCTTGCGCGCATCCTGGAGGATGTCCTTGTGCTCGCCCTTGCGGTGCTCGACGAGCGGGGCGAGCAGGGTGAGCTTCGTGCCCTCGGGGAGCTTGGCGAGCTCGTCGGCGATCTGCTGCGCGCTCTGCTTGCCCACCCGCCGGCCGCAGATGGTGCAGTGCTGCTTGCCGATGGCGGCGAAGAGCACGCGCAGGTAGTCGTGGATCTCGGTGATGGTCCCGACGGTCGATCGGGGGTTGTTCGAGGCGGCCTTCTGCTCGATGGAGATGGTCGGGGAGAGCCCGCGGATGACGTCGTAGTGCGGCTTCTCCATCTGGCCGAGGAATTGCCTGGCGTAGGCGGAGAGCGATTCGACGTAGCGGCGCTGTCCCTCGGCATAGAGCGTGTCGAAGGCGAGCGAGCTCTTCCCGGAGCCCGATACCCCGGTGAACACGACCAGCTTCTTCTTGGGGATCTCGAGGGTGATGCCCTTGAGGTTGTGCTCGCGGGCACCCTTGACGAGGATGAATTCCGGCTCCATCGGCTCCCGGCGGTAGCTGACCTTCGTTTCGAGCGGCCGGTCAGGATAAGGGGAGGCGCGGGCCTTCTCAACCACGAACTTCGGGCTAGCCTTGGCCCCGCAGTGACGGGACGGCTTGCCCGGCGGTCGGGCGGGGCGGGAGGCGCCTACCGCGCCATTCGCGCGCGCCGATCCAGGCGAGGACGGCGAGCGACAGCCAGCCTGGCCAGTCTCCCGCGACCTGGTAAGGCGTGTTTCCCGACAGCATGGGGACTTCCCGGATCGAAACCCCGCGCAGATCCTTGGGGATGGTCTGCACGATGCGACCGCTCGCATCCACGAAGGCGCTGATGCCGGTGGAGGTCGCGCGGAGCAGCCAGCGGCGGTGCTCGATGGAGCGGACCGCCGCCAGCGTCAGGTGCTGGATCTGCTCGTGCCAGGCTCCGTACCAGGAATCGTTGGTGAGGTTGACGAGGGCGTGGGCGCGGCCATCGCCGTGGTCGCGCATGATGTCCCGGACGATGCCGGGAAGGATGTCCTCGTAGCAGATGAAGGTCGCGAACCGGTACCCGTCGGCGTGGAGCGGGGCCGTCGTCGTTCCCCGCGTGAGGTGGGCCGCGAGCGGCGACCATTCGTAGAGGAAGGGGAACCAGTCGCCGAAGGGGATGTACTCGCCGAAGGCGAGGAGCGCGATCTTGTCGAAATGGTCGCCGATCTTCCCTTCGGGCGAGACGACGATGGCGCTGTTCCAGCGCT
>Ga0209474_10000302_pt1 | contig 57212 bp, 55 predicted proteins | sample GraSoiAngelo_145_FD_185902 | JGI IMG/M metagenome (GOLD analysis project Ga0209474, IMG submission 185902) | Grasslands soil microbial communities from the Angelo Coastal Reserve, California, USA - 14_1009_05_20cm (SPAdes) (version 2) | ecosystem: Environmental > Terrestrial > Soil > Grasslands...
GGGTGAAGGATTGCGTTAAATGACTAATGAGACACACGTCAGCGGCGTTCAGTTTGCGGACGCGAAATCTTTTGACACAATCATTTTTTCTTGTTCTCCGATTTTGCGATCTTTCCGTTCTCAGTTGATCCGGAGCGCCCGCGGCTCTGGCTGCCTGGCGAAGGCGATCCAGTGGATCCAATCTCGGCGCGCTATAGGCGTGACGTCCGACCACAACGCCGGCGCAACGAGCCTGAGATTTCAGCTTGCGCCCGCGGCGAATTCGAGGCGTGGTTAGAGCAAAAACAGATTTGAATTATGGCCACATCTTCTGCAGGGGATCTTCGGAATTTTGCAATCGTGGGTCACGCGTCGTCCGGGAAGACGACGCTGAGCGAGGCGATGCTCGCATGCGCGGGCGTCATCGGGCGCACGGGCAACATCGCGCAAGGGTCCACCGTTTCGGATTATCACGTGAGCGAAAAGCAGCACCAGATTTCCACGCAGACTTCGCTGATGCATTGCACGTGGATGGGCAAGAAGCTGAACATCCTCGACACGCCGGGTTATCTCGACTTCATCAGCGAAGCGCTTGCGGCAGTGCGTGTGGCGGATTTCGCGGTCGTGGTGGTGCACGCGCAACACGGCATCGGGGTGGGCACAGAGCGGGTGTGGAATTGTGCGACGGACTGCGGCATCCCGAAAGTCATCGTGGTCAACGCCGTGGACAAACAGAACGCGCACTTCGACGAAGTGTTGGCCGACGCGCGCGCGCATTACGGGCCGAGAGTGTTTCCGTTGAACGTGCCGATCAATCCCGGGCCGAACTTCAACCAGGTGCTCGACGTCTTGCGCAACGAAGTGGTGACATATGAAACCGACGGGCACGGGAAGTTTCGCGAGGAACCGGCGAGCGGCGAATGGAAAGACCGCGCCACACAACTGCATCGTGAATTGATCGAACTCATCGCCGAATCGGACGACACGTTGCTAAACAAATTTTTCGAGCAGGGCTCGTTGTCGGAGGAGGAATTTCGCGCGGGCATTCATGCGGCGGTGCAGGCGCAGATGTTCATCCCGCTCTTCTGCACGTCGGCCGCGTCGAACGTCGGCGTCGGGCGCCTGCTCGACTTCATCGCGAAATACGGTTCCTCGCCGCTCGATCGCGACAAGGTCGATGCAGAAGACGCGCGCAGCGGCGCCCAGGTGCAAGTGAAAGTCGGCGGCACCGAGCCGGTGCTGCAAGTGTTCAAGACGATGAATGAAGAACACTTCGGCGAGCTTTCGTTCTTCCGAATTTATTCCGGTCAAATCACGACGGGTGGCGATTTGTTCAACGCCAACCGCAAAGTCACGGAACGCATCGGGCAGATTTTTCTGCTCAACGGCCACACGCGCGAGACGGTGTCGCGTCTCGCCGCGGGCGACATTGGCGCGACGGTGAAACTGAAGCAGACGCATACCGGCGACACGCTCTGCGCCCCGAATCATCCGGTGAAACTTCCCGTGCCGGAATATCCGCGCCCGAACATTCACGCCGCGCTGCAACCGAAGGCCAGGGGTGAGGAGGACAAAGTGGCCGCGGGGCTTGCGACGTTGCACAACGAAGATCCGGCCTTCGTGTTCCGCGCCGATCCTGAGTTGCACCAGACGATCATTTCCGCGCAGGGCGAACTGCATCTCGAAGTGATCGCTGAGCGTCTGCGGCGGCGGTTCCACGTTCATTTCGACCTCATCGAGCCGCGTGTGCCGTATCGTGAAACGATTCATGGCCGTGCCGAGCACAGGTATCGGCACAAAAAGCAAACCGGCGGCGCAGGGCAATTCGCCGAAGTCGCGCTCCAGCTCGCGCCCGCGCCGCGCAACTCCGGCATCGCGTTCAGCGAATCACTTTCAGGCCAGTGCGTGGACCGCGTGTTCGTGCCGTCGGTCCAGCGCGGCATCGAGATCGCGTGCGCGGAAGGAATTCTCGCCGGCTGTCGCGTCGTGGACGTGGAGGCGAATTTTTACGACGGCCTGATGCATCCGGTGGACTCGAAGGACATCGCATTCCAGGTCGCGGGGTATTGGGCGTTTAAGGAAGCGTTCATGAAAGCGCGGCCCTGTTTGCTCGAACCGATCAATTTGGTCGAGGTGCGCATTCCAGAAGATTGCATAGGCAAAGTCGTGGGCGATCTTTCCAGCCGTCGCGGGAGAATTCTTGGCACGGATGTCGACGGACAATTTCAAATCGTCCGCGCCGACGTTCCCGCGATGGAACTCTACCGTTACGCAAGTGTCCTGCGCTCGCTCACCGGGGGACGGGGCGTTCACTCCGAGCATTTCAGTCGCTACGAAGAAATGCCGCGGGAGATCGAGCAGCGCGTGATCGACGAAGCGAAAAAAGCGCGAGCAGGCAACAACAGCCCGGCGCGTTGAGCTTTACTCGTAGCCGCGCAAGGTCTCGACTCGCCGCCGCAATTCTCCTGAGTAAAACTTGGGCGGGTCTGTGAACCTTGACAATTAACGCGACAAACTAGTCGTCGTCTAAACCGCCGCTTTGGGCGCGCTCACGCTTTTACTGTAAAACCCAGACCGGTCGAAGCAGCAGACGCGTCGCTTCCCGGCAGCGAGCATCGAGCAGGCATTCTTGATCCGGCGGGCGCGCGTCTCTGCCTGCTTGACGGAGGTGATCCAGTGGATCCAATCTCGGCGCGCGATGGGCGTGATGTCTGACCACACCGTCCGCGCCTTCGGGGCGGCGGCCGCGAGAGCTTTTTTCAGGTCTGGCGGCACGCTCGGTTCCGGTTCCTCTGCCGCCGGCGCGATCTCGAGGGTGACTACGTCGCCTGCCTCTGCGTCCGCCGCTTCGCACAGCTTCCGATTCACTTTGAGCCAGTGGCTCTTTTGGCCGTCTGGCTCGAGCGTCGCTTGAAACGGGACGCCATTGATGGTGCCTTCGACCGCGGTCATGCCCCGCGAGGGGAGCTTCGCATTAGCATTCTTTGGCAGGCTGAGAAAGGTCCAGGCGTCGGCCTTATCGCTCTCGGCCGGCCGGAAGAGTTTCGCTTTGAAACGGATCTTAGAAGCGGTTTTGGTCACTGGTATCACTAATGGCAAAGAGCAGATCGTGGGGGCGATCCGCCGGCCGCCGGATTGTATATCACTCCGTGAGCGTACAAAAGCGGAAGCGGCGGCGACTTCACACCGCGGCGGCAGCGGGACCTGCGGGGATTGGCGCTACGGCGGGAGTTATCTCGGCCTTGTCGGTGATCAGCTTGCGCAGGAACGGAATCAGCACGACGAGCACAATACCGACCGCGAGGCTGCCGGCGCCAAGCTCGGTGAAGAGTTTCGCGTACCCAGCGTCGGTGGCGACCGCTGTGGTGCCGGTTGGTTCGGGGATCGTTCCCGAGAAATCGCCTGCAAAGAGCGAGCGATGCGAGGCCGGTCACAAGCATCCAGCTGGCCATCATCACGCCTTGGTATTGCTTCGGCGCGAGTTTGCCGATCATCGCGTATCCGATCGCTAGCTCAAAGCAGCGGTCGCTTCCGCCGGTTGGAGATCGGCGGAGGCCGGCGCAATTGTTCGCGCGCGTCGACGAATCATAGACCGCGCTACAACTCCGAGCTCTCCGCGGCGAGTCTTCGATCGGACTGGCACCGACGCTATCGCGCCTCTCGTGAGGCTATACGTGATTCACGTATAGCAGCGTTCGCCATCAAACTCGTGTGAGTGGAGAGTATCCTCCTCCTGGGAAGGAACTGGCGACTTTGACTATCGAGTTTGGCAACATCGTTCGAGGGGATCGAGCCCAACGTTTAGCGCTTCGTCGTCAGACCACCCAGTAACCAAAACTCACCCATTACCTTTCTGCGCCAGCTCAAGAGCGTGCGCGACAGCTTGGGCCCATCCCATCGAGCGGCCTTCTGCTTCCGCGCGTTCCGCTGCGGTCGCGCCAACACGTTCGCGCGCAGGCACGAGATAGCGCTTGCGTAGTTCGAGCCAAAAAGCGATCTCATCGGTCGCCGTGGTCTGCAGTTCTTTGTTACGTGCACAGGACGCTCCATACAACCGCAGCGCCTCTTGTTCTTTCCCGGAGCCAGCCAAACCCATCGCGATCCCCTGCATTTCTGTGGAAGCCTCCATCTGATTTCCGTAATCGAGCGCCGCGCGCAAGCTGTCGCAGTAAATCGGGACGGCCTTCTCCGGCTCTCCGCGCCATAAGGCGCAATCGCCTAGATAATGCAACGAGTAGTGAATGAATTTGGGCTCGTTCTGCGCCCGACCTTCCGCCAATGTCTCGCGCGCGAGCGGCTCTGTACGCTCCACATCTCCCAATGCGACGAGCATCTGGCCCACGTTTACACGGCCTCGTGTGATTAATTTTGCAGATCCGAATTTCCGATACTGCTCAAGACAATCTTCCATCGATCGCAACGCATCCCCGTACTCACCGGCCATGAACTGCGAGTAACCGATGCTCTCGAGTGCGAGCGCCAACTCCAATGGTTCACTATTTTCCTGCCACAGCTCGAGGCTTCGGTCCGCCAACTGACGCGCCCCGGCGTCGCCGCTCCAATTCAAAATCATGCTCAGGCCCCACAAAGCTCGCGCCGTGTCAGGCGAGCGGTCGTTCGGCGCGGCCGCGACCGCTTCCTCGAGCCACCCTCGTCCCTCGCGATAGTAGGAACGCAAATGCCAGAACCAACCGAGCGCAGAGGCTAAACGCAGCAAATCGCGCGGACGTGTACGCGCCCATTGCAGCGCAGATCGGAAATTGTCGTGATCCGCGTCGAGTGATGCGAGTGAAGCCGCTTCGTCTTCAATGCGTCGCGCATACGCCTGCTCCGCGAGGTCCAGGTAATAGGTGAAGTGTCGTTCGCGCGCAGACTCTTCTTCGCCTGCTTCGGCCAGGCGCTCAGCCGCATAATGGCGCAAAGTCTCAAGCAGACGATAGTGCAATCTCTCATCGCTCAGTTGTTCAACTATCACTAACGATTTGTCGACGAGGCGTTCGATTGCATCGAGCGAATCACCACAGATCGCCTCCACTGCCTGGAGATCGAAACCGCCAGCAAACACCGACAACCGACGGAACAGCGCGCGTTCGTTCTCCGGAAGGAGGTCATAGCTCCAATCGATGGTCGAGCGCAGCGTCTGGTGTCGTCCACGTCCGCCGGTCAAGAGCCGAAACCGATTCGACAAACGCGCGCGAATATCTTGCGGCGTTAATGTTTTCGCGCGTGCCGCTGCCAGCTCGATTGCCAGCGGCAGTCCTTCCAAAGTTCTGCAGATTTCAATTACCGCTTCCATGTTCAAGCGCGTGAGTGAAAAACCTGCACGCGCTGCGGTCGCACGATCTACAAAAAGCTGGACGGCTTCGCAGCTCACTGCCTCGTCGGGGGTCTTCTCTCGATCCGGTAATGACAGGGGCGGCACGCGCGAAATCATTTCCCCCGGCAGACCGAGCGGCTCACGGCTCGTCGCCAGCACACGCACGTCACCACTCGCGCGCAACAATGCCGAAACTGCTTCCGCGGACTCTGCCAGGACATGCTCGCAGTTATCGAGGATGATCAGAGTCTGAGTTCCTTCTAGCGCTCTTACGAGTGAATCGGTTGCATTCAGTTCCGCCTCAATTTTAGCGCCGATGACTGCGGCGATTGCGTCCACGACCAGTCCTACCCCGGTCAGTGGCGCCAGATCCACAAACCGCACCCCATTGGGAAAATTCTCCAGCACATCCGCGCCCACCTGGATCGCGAGCCGCGTTTTTCCGCAGCCGCCGGCGCCGACTAATGTAACGACGCGATGTTTTTCAATCAGCGCCCGCACCGCTTGCTGCTCGCCTACGCGTCCTATGAACGAGGTCAGTTGGATCGGCAGATTCTGCTGGAAATTGCTGAGCGATTTGAGTGGCGGAAAATCAGTGCGCAGCTTTGGATGCGAGAGTTGAAAAACGTGCTCTGACTCGGAAAGATCACGCAAACGATGGCGTCGCAAATCAATGAGTGACGCACCATCGGGTAACGCGTCGTGCAGAATACCAGCCGTGACCGCGGAGATCAGAATCTGCTCGCCGTGCGCAATCGCGCGAAGACGCGCGGCGCGATTAACGTGCGGTCCACGATAATCAGCGCCAGCTTCTCCAGTGTGAATTGCCATGCGCACACGTATCGGCACGTTAGGCGGCCACGTTTGTGCGCGCAGCGCGCACTGAATCTCGAACGCCGCTGCGACCGCATCAGTCGCGTGGGCGAAGACTGCGAATACACTATCGCCTTCGCCACGCTCAAGAATGAGTGCACCGTGATACGCTTCGATTTCGCGGGCCACAATCTCGTCATGCCGCTTCAGTGCCTCCTGAGTTTCCGCAGGATGCGCTTCCCACGCGCGCGTCGATCCTTCCACATCCGTGAACAGGAATGTAACTCTCCCAACCGGCCGATTCGCCATTGGCGGTAATTATGGAAACTGCGGAATCGGCGCGCAACATCTACGTTCTTCTTTGCGCCGAGCTCAATTCCAGACGCCCAACATCGAGCGCCTGCGGAGCGAAAGTTATTTTCCAGAACGTCGCACAGCGACGTGGCTACAGCGATCAGCGCCTTGGTAACGCGGCGTTGTGAAACTCGTTCGCTGCCCACACTTCCTCGCTGCTACCCTCGCAGCTTTACCTTCTATCTCGGAAAACCCATTTCCTCGATTCAAGCGACGGGAACGACGGGGACCGGCGTTTCCATCGGACGCGTCTCGGCCTTGTCGGTGATCAGCTTGCGCAGAAATGGAATCAGCACGACGAGCGCAACACCAACCGCCAGGCTGCCGAGGCCGAGCTCGGTGAAGAGTTTCGCGTATCCGGCGTTGGTCGCGATCGTCGTGGTGCCGGTCGGCTCGGGGATCATTCCCGAAAAATCGCCTGCAAACAGCGACGCGAGGCCGGTCACGAGCATCCAGCTGCCCATCATTACGCCTTGGTATTGCTTCGGCGCGAGCTTGCCGATCATCGCGTATCCGATCGGCATGATGAGAAGCTCACCGATGCTCTGCAGCACGTAGCTCAGGAAGAGCCAGACGAACGAGCTCTTGCCATCGGCGCCGGCCAGTTTGATGCCTGCACCTCTTCGGCGGTTACTTGGGCGGCCGTTTTCTTTCGAACCGCAAACTGTTTGTCGGGAGCATGGCGGTGCAAATGATCGGCTGTGCATGTATCGCCACCGGCACACTCGCGCTGTTCTACGTCGGCCTCGCCCTCTTCCTTACCGGCAGCGGCCTCAACGTCACTTGCATCAACATGATGCTGACGCAGCGATTCACCCCGGAGGACCCGCGCCGCGAAGGAGCTTTCCTCTGGAACTACGCCGGCATGAACGTCGGCTTTTTCGTCGGGTTCAGCGCCGCCGGTTACTTCCAAGCCACCGAGAGCTACTCGAGCCTCTTCATCTTCGCCACACTCGGCAACTTCGTCGCCATCGTCCTCGCCATGTTCATGTGGAAGACGCTCGCCGACCGCAACACACCGCTGCTCGACGCGACGCGAAAGCAGTTCCAACTACGGCAAAGCCCTCATAACGAAATTCGAAAAAGCGAAAAAGATTCCAGCCACAAGACCCGAGCCGAGTGCTGCGACAAACGTCAGGAGGTAGATCGGATTATTCATCTGTCTAAAAGTGCGGGCGCATTTTCTGACGTCGTTTTCATAGTGCGCATCGAAATTCCTAGATGACCGCGCGCCGAAGAACTTCCGGGGACAGATTCGCACCCGTGACCAAAAGCACAATCTCGGCATCGGCGTAAGCGGATGGATCCTGAAGGAACGCCGCCGTCGCCGCTGCACCGGAGGCTTCCGCAACTACATGCTCGTCGAGCAGAAGAATGCGAATCGCGTCGAGCAGTTCCTGCTCCGAAACCAAACGCACTTCATCCACCAATTCGCGGATGGCGATCACATTTGTTTCGAGCGGATGGAGCGATGCTAGCCCATCAGCAATCGTATGGCATTCATCGGTGACGACGACTCGCCCTTGCTGCCATGATCGCACGTAGGCGGGCGCCTGTTCCGCTTGAACGCCGATGATGCGAACGCCTGGAAAACGACGCTTCGCTTCAGCGGCCACACCGCGGATCAGCGCAGTATCACCCATCGGGACAAAAATGACGTCAGGCGCTGGTATCTCGTCCAGGATTTCACTGGCGATCGTGGCGGTGCCCGCCGGAACGAGCGGATCGCTCGCATCGTCGAGAAAATAGTGGCCGTGCTCGCGCGCAAACTCTGCGGCGCCTTCACTCGCTGCCGATCCACCCATGGTCCCTCGCTCGACTACTTTTGCACCAAGCGCGACAATGCGTGCGCGTTTCACCGGGTTCGGATTTTCCGGAAGGAAAATCGTGGCCCCAACCTTTGCGATGCGCGCGGCGTAAGCAACAGCGGCGCCGTGATTACCGGTGCTCGCGGCAACAACTCCTGGCACCGGGCGTTGCGCCGCAGTTGTGAGCAAAGCGTTTAACGCTCCGCGTGGCTTAAACGAGCCGGTCGGTAGGTCGCTTTCAATCTTTAGATAGACGCGTGCGCCTGAATGTTGCGCGAGTGATTCCGCCGACGCGAGGCGCGTGGGTCGAAAATATCGCGACAACAATTCGCGCGCGTGTTCGACTTCCTTCGCGCTCGGAATCATCGCGCCGACTTCATTCGTCACACCCCCTGATCGATGATGTGAGGGGAACTGGTCGCACGGCGCGGTTTTATCACGCTCGCAACAAAGGTAAAGTTTCTTAAGGAAAAAGTTCGTAACGGCGAGGTGCTACTACCAGCACAAACCGGCTGCAGCGAGTTGCGTGAAGACGCCAAAAATTACTCCGAGACTTCCGGCGACTTGGGCCGCGCCTAGAAAAATGGTGAAGCCTTTACTCATTCCGATGTCTTTGCTTCGGGCCCGGCTCACTCTTGATGACGTCGCAGATAGCTGACTTCCATCGGTAGCCACGTCTTGCCGTCGTCATTGGAAATTTCAGCGCGGACAACAATCGAGTCACGTTGGCCAACGCCTGATGTCGACCAACGCTGAAGCGCGCCGGATTGATCGTGCCCGCTCAGCACAAGGCTGCCATTCACTTTACCACCGGTCATGATCATCGTCATGCCTTCCGCCGGATATATCCAAACTGCCGTCCAGCGCTGATGCTTGAGGTCGTAAAAATCAATCATGGTACCGAAGGGCAGTAAGTCCTTACTGTCCGAGTTCGAACTCCAGATCTCTTGGAGAGCTTTGCCGACTAGGATCCAGGCGTAGTGCACCTGGCCTTGATTGCTCTTTGGGTTTCCCTTTTTATCAAGGTATTCATAGGGCACGTCCCATGTGCCGATGAGTTGATCGAACAACGCGTTTCGCGGAATCTCCGCACTCGATTTCACGGGATTCTCAATCGCGAACGCGCCGGCGTTGCATAGTAACGAAATGAGAAGAGCTGGCGTCAGTCGTCGCATGACTTGTTTGCTCCTCGTATTTCAGGGTTGATCTGCGCCAAGAATTATTTCGCGCACGATCGCACGACGCGGCAATGAAGAGGGTGTCTCGTTGACAAACTCGTTGATGTAGAGCCGTTGCGCCCACGGATGCCTAACGATCCCATTGGGAAAAGAGAGTCGCGCCTTTGTATCTGCTCCATCCACGATCCCGCGCTCGCCATTGCCGAGGATGCGCCTGGCTGTGCCATCGAGCATAACCTCGTAAATTTCGTGCGATTGAGACGCGGTGACGTAAAACCGATCCTTTTGATTGAAGCATAGATGCCCCAGGCCCTTCGCGGATATGGTCGTGAAAAGCGCGACAGCACCTTGCGAATCGATCTTCAGCATCTTGTTGTCTCTATAGTTGACGACGTAAAGATTTCCCTTCCCATCGAACGCAATTCCGTTTGGGCAGTTGAAAAGATCGCTCTTTGCGAATGACGAAACGGTCCCGTCCTTCGCAATCTTTGCGATCGAATTACCGCGACAATTCGCGACGAAGACATCCCCCGTCTGCTTGTTGATCGCGATTCCGACCGGGCCGCTCAGACCGCTGGTAGCAAATGGCTGCGCTTGACCTTTTCGATCGATTTTAGTGATCGAGTCGCCGTAGAAGTTCGATTGCAAGAGATTGCCTTCGTGGTCGATCGCGTTGCCGGACGCGCCGTAAAGGCCTGATGCAAATACGTCACGCTTGCCTTCGGGCGTAATTTTCCAAACGATCTCGCCGAAGTCAGCGACATAGATATTCCCGAGCGCGTCGACCGTTACGCCTCCAGTGCTGTGGCCCTCAATCACTTTAGTGAGCGTATGGATTTTTGTCTCCGCGTGTGCAGAAACAGTCACAAAAAGCAGCCCGAACACGAATAGCAGCGCCCGGCTGCGGTTAAAATAAAAAAATGCCAACAATCTCATCACCGTGCGTAGTTGTTCAGACGTTTTGTTAATCATGAGATCTCCTCAGGGTGATCTCCAAATGCTTGAGTACCGCGTCCAGCGGTTCGCGCGATTGCTGCGCTTTAGCCATCGCTTGCGCACCTTCAATCGCTGCGACGATGTATAGAGCCAATTGTCGCGCGCTCTTGAACCCGGTCTGCGCTTCCAGATCAGATTGGGAACGCAACGCCTTTGCCCATTCATCCTGCCAGCGATCGAAGAGTGCGGATAACGAGCTCTGGATTTGTCGATCTTGCAGAGCCAGCTCGCTGGAAAGGTTGTTAATTGGGCAACCAGTGAGCAGGTCATCGGTTGATTCTTGCGTGCGAAGATTTCGAATCACTTGACGAATTGCGTCAAGTGGCTTTGGCGCATGGACAACGGGATCGATCATCCGGCGATTGAATTTCGGGGCGACGATTTCTTTGATGACGGCGAGAGCGATCTCCTTTTTCGAGCCGAAATGATGATGAAACGACCCTTTAGTAGCTCTGGCTGCTTTCAAAATCTGGTCGATGCCAGTCGCGTTGTAACCCTTGTTATGAAATAGCTCGGCCGCAGTGGCGATGATCCTGTCACGCACACTGTCGGGTCTATCTCCAGTTCGTTGGCGTATTTTCATTATTGCCATGCTGGAAACCAGCGGAGACGAGACCGCGGCGTCGGTTCCAGAACCAGGAGCTCTGGCGTATCACGAAGCAAATTCTCCGACGCCAGTGTTTCCCCCACTCGCTGAGCGGCCGCAGTAAAGCTCTCTTTCAAGCTCTCCTCATCTCTCAAGATTCCGAGCCAAACAAGAAAAGGTCCGTCGTTGCGCACAGGAAGCTGTGGAAAGTTATTCGGCGTATCGAGCGTGACGAGGATGCCCGTTTCGCGCACGCCCGGCAGACGATAGGATGAAAATGTCCTTCTCAGCTTTGCGCTCAAGATCTCATCTGGCTGATTCTTCAAGGAAAGGATTTGGGCAACGGCAATCCCCATCGCGCCATTTTTCTCCGTCACGGGATCGACCGCAGGGAGAACCGTTACCTCGGTGTCGGGAGCGAGCGGCCGGAGCAGAAGAACGTTATCGCTGTCCTTCATTAATGAATTCATCTTCAAACTGTGTTCACGCCAAAGAGGGCCGAAATAGAAAGCACCGTTAACGATCGGGCGGTCGAACCTGGTATGGAATCCACGCAACCAGACAAAACCCGAAGCATTTCCGCGTTCACGGAATTGCCCGAGCGCCAGAGCACCCAATTGTTCGAACGCTTCCGGAAAGAAAGTCTCAAAATATGTGATGAAATTTTCCCGTTCCCCTTCCTTTATTGTGTAACGACGGAACTCTATGACTTGGAAACTCGACAGGGGATTGGTGTCGTTCATAATTTGATTTGCAGGTTGTCTTTGCTCCGCTGGGGTTAATCCGACTGCGGCGTGTACAAGGCAAAAGCTGATCGGTCCCAGCCGGACAACCGGATAACTCCAGGCTTTCATTGAGGATCGATTATAGACTGACCGGTCTGTCTGTAAAGAAGTTTTTTTTGGCATTTCGACTTCTTATTTGTTCTTGCGCGGAAGCGAGCCTGTTCAGACCTATTGGCAACGGCGCGGAACTAAACGCTCAAGCGCTCGCCGAGGTGAACGTGCCGGCTAATAGGATCATTTCTTGCCGTGCGCCTGCACCTTTCCAATCGAGTCAAGAATCACGTCTCGCAAGAGCGGCCCTGTTCGCGCATGAAACGCGCGTTGCAGTAACGTCGCCTACGTGGTCATGGATCCGGCTACTTTTTTTACTGAGCTGAAGCGGCCGCCGCTCACTTCATCACAGACAAATTCCCACCTCCGGTGGTGACGATCACGAGGCTCATCACGACAAGCATCGTGTCGTAGCTCCATCCGTTTGTTCCTGAGTTGCCCCAGAGGCCTGTGCGCCAGACGAAAATCTTTTTCTGAATCGCGCCGAGCATTAGCAATATCAAACCCGCCGCAGCGAGTTGCGTGAGGACGCCAAAAATTACTCCGAGACTTCCGGCAACTTCGGCCGCGCCAAGGAAGATGGTGAAGCCTTTGCTCATTCCGATGTCTCTGCTTCGCGCCTCAGGTTCCTTCAAGTGATTCCATCCACTGGTGATGAACACAAGCCCAACCATGACGCGCAAAAGAAGAAGCGCGACGTCAGTGAAATGGGCTAATTGGGGAAACACCATGAGCTAACTATTTCGAAGTCGATTTTGTAGCACGAACCGCCGCTCACGGGCAAGAATTTACGTCACTTGCTATCGTGACGACCCCGGCAGCACCTCGCCGAACTTTCACAACGGCGCGCCGTCTGCGCCACCGGGGTCAGCGACCCCGGCTACAGGGTCTCGAGCGTTCGTGTTTCGTGGGATGAACCGCCGATGTTATACGTGATTCACGTATAGTAACCACTTCCGTTAACGAACCCTCTGTGGACGCGCCTAGGCACAAATAGCTTTTTCGATTGCGGTTCGCGCAAAGCCGCGTGGCGCAGCTCGACCCTGCTTCCACTCTTGCAGTGTTCGCTTCGAGATCTGTGATTTCAACGCCGCCTCGCTTTGCGAAGATTATTTCCGCTCGCGCCACGCTGGCAGTCTTCGTGGAAACGCACCGGCTGCGAACCTCCGATGCCGCACGTGATCAGGGAGTGTCCCGAAAGCCGTCCTGAGATGGCTATACGGGAATCACGTATAGCATCAAGCCCCCTGGATAAATGATTGACTTAATCCTCCCCGTTCTCGGGTTGTGCCCAATGCTTCGCATTGTCTATGTCGCACCGCTTCCACGGGCTTCATTGACTCGACTGCCTCGCGCATTCTCGCACCTCGGGCTGCCCGCCCATCTGATCGCGTCCCCCCGGCATTTTGACGAGCTTTGTCGGCCCGCGAATCTCGCCTTTCAGGTGACCTTCAGTGTCGTCTACCCGGCCGCTCCCGCTTGAGGCCGTGTTGATTCGTTCGCTCCAGCTGATTCAGGCAGGCGGCCTGCATACGCCGCTGCCTTGGCCGCCGGTTCGGAACTGGTCGTCCTTGTTTTTGAACAGGACGTTGAACGTGGTGAGCGATCCGTAACAGCGCGTGATATATTGTTGCAGGTCGAACTTGTCGGCATCGCTCAGTTTGTCGCTCGCGTTCACCTTCTGCTCCAGAACTCGCAGATTATTACGAATCATGACGATTTTGTGGAAGAATGTCTCGAGCGGGACTTCTTTCGGCTGAAGCGAACGTTCCGCAGGCTGCATGACCAGCGTCCCGCGCTGCCATCGAGTCGCCAGACCTTCTACGAGCACATCCTGTTGTTCCAGCCCAAGCGCTCCGACCACAGCGTGAGCAGTATCGCGGACCAGGTTCGCGAGCGGCAACTCTAGCTCGCTCAGCTTAGCGGTTGGCTCCGCGGGTTGGAGATCGCTGGAAGCCGGCGCAATTGTCCGTTGCGCGTCCTCAAACGCGATCTCGGCTGTCTGCTCGGTCAGCGATTTTACGACGCCAACGCCGTATTGCGGATGGCGCACTTTCATTCCGATATGGAGCGTTTCGATGTTCATGTTGCTCTCGAAGCTGCGACATCGTCATCGAAAGCGCAACCATCGTCGCTATTCTGGAATCAGATTCCAAGACGGCAAAGCGTCCGCGCCCTTAGCCACACATTCGTTCTGCCTTGGGAAACCCGGCCTTGGCGTTGGCGCGCTGCGTTACGGCCTGCATTCCGATTCACGAGCGCTTCGTCGGTGATTCCCTGCTCTGCTGCATGCATGTGAACGTCCTTGGTAATCTTCATCGAACAGAAGTGTGGACCGCACATGCGATAAACGTGCGCGGTTTTCGCACCTTCAAGCCTTATAAAAGTTCTGCCGCTCCGAGGAGCGGCAGAATGGCGAATGAGCTGCCAGGGACTAGCGGGTCGCCCGGCAGCTCATCTTATTCTCGTTAGGTTCTATGGGTTGGGCCGTTGCGTTCAGGTTGGCCGGCGCTTCCATGGTATCTACCGTGGAATCTCACTTCCGTTACTTACCAAGCTGTGGCTCGCCGTAGATGAAGTCATCCATCACGACGATGTCATGCCTTTGATCGTCATTCGGCTCCGGGGCAACGTCCCCGGTTTCGATTCGGACCCGCGCGATGCGCGCGTCGTCAAACACGATGCCGAAGAAGGACAGGCCTCCATCGCCCGGCGAGGCCGGGACGAAGCTGCTGAATAAAAGCCTACCGCGCTGGTCGAAGTACTCGATCAGCGTGCTGGCCCTACGGTTTCCGTGCTTCCCGCCCGGTCCGCTGCCATCTGGCTGATCAACGTCTGCGAACACTGCGCCGAAGCCCCTGACGGTTGCCGGGACAGTGCCATTCGTGCCCGGTATAAAGAACGAACCTTCAGTAACGTTGCTCCCCACCGGTGTGAACAGCCGCGATTTGCTGAACGCTCTAAAGATTTTGCCGTAGGTGGGATTACCAAAGAGCACTGCCAGCCCTCCCTGGGGCCCGCCCGATGGAGGAGCCTGCGAAAGGCCTAACCCTGGTGTGGTGAACTGACTGCCGCGGGTGTTCAGGAACACGTTGAATGGCGTCACCGGAGCTGTCGTATCCAGAACGTCGGGGCTGCCGCCGTCCCAGTTGATCTCGCGGCGACCATCTGGGAGCGGCCCTGGATTATTGCCGTTATTGGTTTCGAACCCCGGAACAGCGCGGAACGCATCGACTGTGCTCTGAATCGAGGCACCGCTTGGCCCGGCCGCCTGGAACACAACCGGCGCAACAAATTCCCGGCGTGAGTTGGGTGGTGGGGTTCTCTGTGCATGTGCAGTCTGGCTAACTGGAAGTAGCATCGACAGCACGCCAAAGGCGGCTATGACGGTCGAACGAATTGGCAGCTTCATCGCTGCACGCTTTTCTCCGCAAGCAGTCGAAGGCTGATGGTTGTTGGTTACTGATTGTTTGGTTTGCATATGTTTTTCTTATTTGAGGTTTGCTTTCTGTTTTGGTTTTGCCGGCCTCTGTTGTTTATGCCGGTTCATGTGTTAAAGCGGAAAGGCCGCCCCAAACCCGCCACGACTGCGCAGTTTTTTTTGATCGGCTCCGTCCGCGCTGTGAAAATCCCTCGGTCGTGTTAGAATGTGCGGCGTCGAGCAGCCTGTATGACGACGCCCTCTTCCACGCGACAAGAGGTCACCCAACTGCTCGGCGATTGGAGCGGCGGAGACGACCGAGCGCTGGAGAAGTTATTCCCGCTGGTGCAACCTGAATTGCACCGGCTCGCGCACCATTACATGAGCCGGGAGCGCGCCGGCCATACCCTGCAAACCACTGCCATTCTCAACGAAGCTTACCTGCGACTGGTCGATAATACGAAGCCGGTCTGGCAAGGCCGGAGCCATTTTATCGCGGCGGCCGCGCAGTTGATGCGGCGCATCATGGTTGATCATGCCCGTGAACGCCAGTCACTCAAGCGTGGTGGCGGCGCGCTAAAAGTAACCTTGGATGAAGCCGCGTTAGTAACAGAAACGCGATCGGAGGAATTACTCGCTCTAGATGAAGCGTTGGAAAGTTTGTCCGCGCAGGACCCTCGTAAGAGTCAGATCGTTGAACTGCGCTACTTCGGTGGTTTGACGGTCGAAGAGACAGCTGAATTTCTGAAACTCTCTCATCGCACGGTGGAGCGCGAGTGGACCATGGCCAAGGCTTGGCTTTATCGAGCGCTGAGCGGGAAGAAACTTGATGAAGGCTGAGCGCTGGAAACAGGTCAACGATCTTTTCCAGTCAGCCGTAGAACGTGCGCCCGCCGAACGGGCCGCATTTCTTGATGAGGCTTGCCGCGGTGACGAAAGCTTGCGCCGCGAAGTAGGGTCTTTGCTCACCTCTCATGAGCGGTCGGAGAATTTTATTGAACTACCGGCCTTCGAAGTGGCTCCGGAGCTTGTGACTAGCGAAAGGACCAACACACTGGTCGGAAAATTGATTGGTCACTACCGGATCGAGTCACTCGTCGGCGTCGGCGGAATGGGCGAGGTTTATCTCGCACGGGACGAGCGACTCGGGCGCAAAGCCGCACTCAAGCTTCTTCCAGATAGCCTGACGACAGACGAGACGCAGTTGAGCCGGTTCAAAAATGAAGCGCGGACTGCCTCGTCCTTAAATCATCCAAACATTCTAACCGTTTACGAGATCGGCGCGGAGGGAAACCGGCAATTCATCGCAACCGAGTTCATCGAAGGCATCACTCTGCGTGTGTCGATCGGGCGCGGAAGAATAAATCCGCATACGGCGCTGGAAATTGCTGTGCAAGTGGCCTCGGCGCTGGCTGCCGCGCACGAAGCCGGCGTCGTGCACCGCGACATCAAGCCTGAGAACATCATGCTGCGACCGGACGGATATGTGAAGGTGCTCGATTTTGGGATTGCCAAACTGAGCGAACAAAGGCTGGCGTCGCACGATCACACGGTCGAAACAACCGCACCGCTGCAAACGCGACCGGGATTGGTGTTAGGCACGGCGCGTTACATGTCTCCGGAACAGGCCCGCGGCCAGAAGGTGGATGTGCGCACGGATATTTGGAGCCTGGGCGTAGTGTTCTACGAAATGGTGGGAGGAATCCCGCCGTTCCGCGGCGACACGCCGAGCGATTGCATCGCCTCCATCCTGACAGCGGAGCCACCACCTTTGTCCGGCATACTGACAGATGTTCCGCTCAAACTCGAATCCATTCTGCAAAAGGCTTTGCGCAAAAACAGTGACGAACGTTACCACACGATCAAGGAGATGCTCGCCGACCTGCGCCTTCTCAAGGAGGAACTGGAAGCAGATAGCTCCTTGCCGCAGACCAAGGCGCCTGCCGAATCTATCGTCAGCAAAATCAAACATCATAAGCGTGGCATGTTATTCACGCTGGCGGGGGCGCTGCTGGCGGCCGCGGTCGTTTACTCTTTTTACTTTGTCGCCCCGGCGCCATTGCCAAATGAAAAATCCATCGCCGTTCTGCCGTTTGAAAACCTGAGTGAGGAAAAATCCAACGCCTACTTCGCGGACGGGATCCAGGACGAAATTTTGACCCGGCTCTCAAAGATCGCGGATCTCAAAGTGATCTCGCGCACGTCCACGCAGCGTTATAAGAACACGTCTCAAAAAGTTTCTGAGATTGCGAACCAACTCGGTGTGGCCAATCTCCTGGAAGGCAGTGTCCAGAAAACAAATGATCAGGTGCGCGTGAATGTGCAATTGATTAGAGCCGCAAGTGATTCGCATCTCTGGGCAGAGACATTTGATCGCAGAGTGACTGACATCTTTTCTGTTGAGAGCGAGGTGGCCAAAACCATCGCCGATCGATTGCGCGCGAAACTTACTGGTCAGGAAGAACAAGTCATTGCGGCTAGACCGACAGATAATCCTGAAGCGTACGATGCGTACCTGCGTGGTCTGGCTTATACCCTTAAAACGGGAAACTCACCCGCTAACACCCTTGCGGCACAGAAGTATCTGAAGGAAGCGGTGCGGTTGGATTCCAAGTTCGCGCTTGCCTGGGCGTTGCTATCATACGTCGATGCGCTCGGCTATCTCACACTCACTCTTCAACCAACAGTTGCACTCCGCGAAGAAACGGGCCAGGCAGCTGAAACGGCTCTGACTCTGCAGCCCAATCTCGGCGAGGCCATAATGGCCAGGGGATATTACTACTACGCATGCTTGAAAGATTACGACGCCGCGGTGCGTTCCTTTGAGCAAGCACGTCAGTTTCTGCCGAATAGCAGCCAGATTCCTGAATCGCTGGCGTACGTCGCACGCCGGCAAGGTCAATGGGACCGGAGCGAGTCCTACTTCAACGAAGCTGAGCGGCTCGACCCGCGCAATGTTTCGCTGCTCACCCAGCATGCACAATCGTACATGATAGTTCGTCGTTTCTCCGAAGCGCTGCGGAAGTTTGATCAGGTGCTCGATGTAATACCCGGCGACCTGGATACACTTGCGCAGCAGGCAGGTATTGCCCAGGCGCAGGGCGACCTTCAGCGGGCTGCTGCACTACTCGCTCCGTTGCATCCGCCCGCCGACGACACGGGCGCTTTGGAAATACAAGTTTATCAGGCGATTCTGGAACGTCGGCCTGTACAAATGATCTCTCAGCTAAAGGAAATACTTTCCAAGCCTGATCCCGCTTTGGGTTATAACAATGGCGAGCTGCGCTTTTGGTTAGGCTGGGCGCAAGAAATCGCTGGCGACCATTCCGCGGCTCAGGAAAGTTTTCGGCAGGCTCGCGGCGAACTGGAACCGTTTCTTAAAGAACAGCCGGATAACTATGTTCTCATTGGCGATCTCGCGCTGGTCAATATGGGCCTCGGTGATAAAGCCGCGGCGTTAGATCTGTCGGAGCAGGCGATGAGGGTGCTCCCGCTCGAAAAAGACGTAGTGGATGGTCCCGCGCCGATCGAGATTTTCGCCCGGGTGGCCGCGCAAGTGGGAGAACGGGACCGCGCCATCGCCGCGTTGGAAAAATTGTTATCGATACCTTCCGAGGGCGCACTGGCTTCGCGCGTGCCGCTCACTCCTGCGCTGCTCCGGCTCGATCCGATGTTCGATCCGCTCCGGAACGATCCGCGCTTCCAGAAATTGGCGGCAGAACCTATCTCAAGATCTCTCTAAGTAACCACGCCAGAGCGTACGCTCCGCGGAAAAGAGATCGCCTCGACCCGCCTTCATGATTTCGGCGTGGCGGGCGCAGCCCGTTCGACTTCGCTCCCACCTTCGCACGACTTCGGCGTGGCAAGCAGGGCAGACTCATTGGCCGCTACAGATAACGGCATGGATCTATTCATCAGGCCGCACGCGGGCGGCCTGCATCGCAATGGGTACTTCCTGTTTGTGTATGGGAACCGCGTTGCAGTAACCTTCCCCGCATTGGCATGGACCCGGCTACCTTTCTTACCGAGCTGAAGCGACGCAAGGTTTACAGGGTCGCCGTCGCCTACGCGATCGTGGCGTGGCTGCTGATTCAAGCAGCTTCCATTTTGTTCCCGACTTTCGAAGCGCCTCCCTGGGTGATGAAGGTTTTTGTCAGTGCAGTCGTTCTTGGGTTTCCAGTCGCGCTGATTCTGGCGTGGGCATTCGAGCTGACCCCGGAAGGAATCAGGCGGTCCGAAGAAATTTCGCCGCGAGAGCCCGAGACGCCGAAAACTGGCAAATGGACCGCGATTATTGTTGCCGCCGCCCTCCTCGCGGCTGCGCTGCTCGCGTTTCAATTTGCGCGAACAAAAAGACCAGCGAATGCCGAACTGGCAAAACAAACCGCGCCAACTGCAACACTGGACAAATCAGTCGCCGTTTTGCCATTCGAAAATTTGAGCTCGGACAAGGAGAACGCGTTTTTCGCGCAGGGTATTCAGGATGAAATCATCACGACGCTCTCGAGAATCAGCGGGCTTCGCGTGATCTCGCGCACTTCTACTGCCCACTACCAAAGCGCTCCTGAGAATCTGTCTGAGATCGGTCGACAGTTACGTGTGAGCAATGTGCTCGAAGGAAGCGTCCAGAAGGCCGGCGATCGGGTGCACATCAACGTGCAGTTGATCCGAGCCGACACGGACGCCCATTTGTGGGCGCAAAGTTATAACCGGGAATTGACTGACATTTTCGGAGTAGAAGCCGAGGTTGCGAAAAGTATTGCTGACTCGTTGCAGGCCACGCTTTCACCGCAGGAAAAAGCTCGCGTCGAAACCAAACCCACAACCAACCCGGACGCTTACGTTCTCTATTTGCGTGGCCGCGATTACCAGACGCGACCGGATAACCTGCTGCAGGATTTCAAATCGGCTGCACAGCTTTACAAACAAGCCATTGCGCTCGACCCGAACTTCGCTCTCGCTCACGCGCGACTCTCAGCAGTGATGAGCACGATCTATCATTGGTTCGAACCGACACAGGAAGTAAAAGAGACTGCCCGCCGTGAAGCGGACGAATCACTTCGACTTCAACCTGATCTCGGCGAAGGGCATCTCGCGCTCGGCCTCTATTTCTATTACGAGGAGGGGAATTACCAGGACGCTCTGCGCGAATTGAATTTGGCAGCCAAGACTCTTCCGAACGATGGCGATGTCGGTCTTTACATTGCTGCGGTGCAACGACGGCAGGGGCATTTCACCGAGGCTATTGCCGCTTACCACAAAGCTGAAGCGATTGATCCACGCAATTCCATTACGCTCTACGATGCCGCGCAGACCTACTTCGGAGTACGCGACTGGCCAAATGCCGTCAAAGGAATGGATCGCGTCCTCGCGCTCGCGCCCGACTCGCTCAATGTCAAAATACAACGCGCCTACATGGAGTTTTTCTGGAAAGGCAGCACGGCCCCGATTAAGGCAGTTCTGGAGAGCTTCGCGCCAAATCTCGATCCCGACGGGGTCGTCACCTTTAGTCGCTGGGACGTGGCTCTCATCGATCGTGATCCGGATGCGGCTGAACGCGCGCTGAGATCGGCACGGCTTGAGAACTTCGTCGCGCCCACCGGCATACCATTGCCAAAAAGCTATCTCGCAGGCTGTGTGGCGTTGATGCGCAATGATGCAGGGCGGGCGCAGCACGAATTAGAAACCGCGCGGCCGATATTGGAACAAATTGTGATGAAGAGTCCGCAAGACGGCATTCGTCACGCGCAGCTCGGTTTTCTTTACGCGTTAATGGGATTCAAAGATGACGCTTTGCGCGAAGGCCAGCGTGGAGCGGAATTGACGCCTGTCTCCAAAGACATAGTGAATGGAAGCACAGTTCAGGGGTTTATCGCGTTGATTTATGCGCGCAACGGCGATGCCGATCACGCTATACAGCTGATCGAGCGTCTCCTCACCACCCCGTTCGCGGTCGATTACGCTGACAACGGCATCACGCTTTCAGATCTGCGGAAGCGGTGGGAATGGGACCCGTTACGGAACGATCCACGTTTTCAAAAGATCTTAGCGGAGCCAGAGCCCAAAACCCTGTACAAGTAAGTTGAGCGCTTCCAAGAGTTTCGCGCTGAGACAGCGGAGACTACAAAAAATGAAATCGCAGCACACTTCTTTCTTCGCGGCATTCGTTCTTAGTTTTACTTTGGTCGGATCAATGTCTGCACAACAATCTCCAGCAGAACGGGTGGCTGAAATTCAGGCTGCCTTGCGCGACGCCAGGCTCGATGGCTGGCTCTTCTACGATTTTCGGCATAGCGATCCGCTCGCTTATCGGATTTTGAAGCTGGACGAAAACATGCTCGCCTCTCGCCGCTGGTTCTACTACGTCCCAGCCTCGGGCGAGCCGATTAAAATTGTGCAGTCGATCGAGCAGTTCAAACTCGATTCGCTTCCCGGCAAGAAGATTGTGTTCCGCAGCTGGCAGGAATTGCACGCGCGACTGCGAGAGGTGCTGGGCGCGGGGACGAAGGAATCGAAGCGCCGCGTTGCCATGCAGTATTCGCCCATGAACGATATCCCTTACATCTCGCGCGTGGACGCCGGAACGATCGAGCTTGTCCGCTCGTTTGGAGTCGAACCGGTCACGAGCGCGGAACTAGTTCAACGATTCGAAGCCGTGTTTTCTCCGGCTCAACACCAGATGCATGTGGAAGCCTCCGATAAAATGCATCGCATCATTCAGGAGGCATTTGCCGAGATAGCGCGCCGGATTCGCGCCGACGAACCAACTACAGAGTGGGATATTGCGCAGTTCATGCTTCGTCGCTACAGCGAAGAAGGAATGCAGCAGGAGCCCATGATCGTTGCGGTGAATGCAAACAGCGCCAATCCCCACTACATACCGACGAAGCAAAAAAATTCACCTGTCAGGCGCGGTGATTTCGTGCTAATCGATGCGGCCACTAAACTGACCAAACCGGACGCAGTCGCGACTGACCAAACCTGGACTGGCTATGTGGGCGAAAGTGTTCCGGAAGATTACTCGCGCATTTTCAATATTGTGCGGGAAGCGCGTGATTCTGCCGTCGATTTCGTGCGCAAAAACATTGGGGCGGGAAAATCGATTCGCGGAGCGGAAGTCGATGATGTGTCGCGCGGTGTGATCACCCGCGCAGGTTTTGGAGAACAATTCACGCATCGCACCGGCCATTCCATCGGCGAAGAAACTCACGGCAATGGCGTTAACATCGACGATTTCGAGACGCGCGATTCGCGCCGTATCATTCCGGGAGTTTGCTTTTCGCTTGAACCCGGGATTTATCTCGAAGGGAAGTTTGGGGTTCGATCCGAAATTAATGTTTACGTTTCGGATAAAGACATCGAAGTCACTGGGCAGCCAGTCCAGACGGAGATCGTCGCGATCCTAAAGACTTCGTGAGGTCCGAGCGAGCATTAGGTCTTTGCGTAGATTTCTGCGCCGGATTTCTTGAACTCCGTTGCCTTCTCGCTTAATCCCTGTTCGATTGCTGCTTGTTCTGCAATCCCCTGTTCAGCGGCGTACTTCCTCACGTCCTCTGTTATTTTCATGGAACAGAAGTGAGGACCGCACATCGAACAAAAGTGTGCTGTCTTTGCCCCTTCCGCCGGCAACGTTTCGTCGTGAAACTCGCGCGCGGTTTCGGGATCGAGCGAGAGATTGAATTGATCCTCCCACCTGAATTCGAACCTGGCTTTGCTGATTGCGTTGTCACGATATTGCGCTCCGGGATGGCTCTTCGCTAAATCCGCGGCGTGCGCAGCGATTTTGTAAGCAATCACGCCGTCTTTGACGTCCTTTTTGTTAGGCAAACCGAGATGTTCCTTCGGCGTGACGTAGCAAAGCATGGCGCAGCCGTACCAGCCGATCATCGCCGCGCCGATTGCGCTGGTGATGTGATCGTAGCCGGGCGCGATATCGGTGGTTAACGGACCGAGCGTGTAGAACGGCGCTTCGTCACACCACTCGAGTTGCTTTTCCATGTTCTCCTTGATCATGTGCATGGGAATGTGGCCCGGGCCTTCGTTCATCACTTGCACGTGTTGCGCCCACGCGCGCCGGGTCAGCTCGCCCTGCGTGTACAACTCGGCAAACTGCGCCTCGTCGTTTGCATCCGCAATACTGCCCGGCCTCAGGCCATCGCCGATGGAAAAGCTGACGTCGTACGCGGCCATGATCTCGCAGATTTCGTCCCAATGCGTGTAGAGAAAACTTTCCTGATGATGCGCCAGACACCACTTGGCCATGATGCTCCCTCCCCGAGAAACAATCCCTGTCGCGCGTTTAACCGTTAAAGGGATGAAGCGTAATAGGACGCCGGCGTGCACGGTGAAATAATCGACCCCCTGCTCCGCCTGTTCGATGAGCGTGTCGCGATAAATTTCCCAAGTCAGTTCTTCCGCGCGGCCCCCGACTTTTTCCAGCGCTTGGTAAATCGGCACGGTGCCGATTGGCACGGGCGAATTGCGAATGATCCATTCGCGCGTTGCGTGAATATTTTTTCCGGTACTGAGGTCCATCACGGTGTCGGCGCCCCATTTCGTTGCCCAACGCATTTTCTCCACTTCTTCTTCGATCGACGATGCCACGGCGCTGTTGCCGATGTTGGCGTTGATTTTTACCAGGAAATTGCGGCCGATGATCATCGGCTCGGATTCCGGGTGATTGATGTTGGCGGGGATGATTGCGCGGCCGCGCGCTACTTCTTGCCTGACGAATTCCGGTGTGATGTCAGGCTGGATGTTTGCGCCGAACGATTCGCCGGGATGTTGTTGATCCAGGTCGTTGCGGAATCGTATCGCCGGTTCGATTCCGTTATAGCCGCTGCCGTCGGCTGCAGCACCGCGGTCAGCGCCCGCCGCTACGGTGTGTCCGTTTTCGCGAATCGCGATGAATTCCATCTCCGGCGTGATGATTCCCTGGCGAGCGTACCAAAGCTGGGTGACTGGGTGGTTTGCCGAAGCGCGCAAAGGCTTACGCCTCGGCAAAGTTGATGGTTGAGGGTTGAGAGTTGAGAGTTTTTCATCACTCCCGTTTCCGTTCGGCATTGGACGTTGGGCGTTGGATGTTCGGCGTTTCTGCTGCGAAAACGCATGAACTTCCGAGAGATATCCGTCATCAATTGGCCTAACGAGTCGTCCTTCGTATTCCGCCACATCTCTGCGTGCGCGAATCCAGTTCGTACGCAACGCTGGCAGGCCTTGCGTGACATGGCCATGAAAATCGGGATCACCCCACGGGCCGCTCGTGTCGTACACGCGCACTGGTTCGTTCTGGAGAATTATGGGCGAGGCGCCCGCACTACCCTCGATCTGGCCGCTGATCGATTTCGTCGGTGCGAGCGAGATTTCCCGGAACGGGACGCGAATATCCGTATGCAATTTGCCCGCGACGTAAGTCTTTTTGGAATTGAAACTCGATCGACGCCCGTCTCTCTCGCCGCTAGCCGTCGCGGCTTTACCTTCTATGTCGCTCGCCCCGCTCGCTCCGTTTGGCAAAGGCGTTTCTGTGCTTTGTGAATCAATCGAGTCTTTGGGCGCAATCATGAATGAGTAAGTGTGCTTTTGGGGAGGTCCCTCATTGCATTCGGAATGACATCATAAAACAAAAAACCATGCGCGATCGCGCGCATGGCTGACATCACCAGTCCGGCATCGGACCCTCGCTCCCTTCGGCGGCATTACCCGCATCAGGTTCAAGGGGTCTCCACTCCCGCCGTCGCGGGACCAGACTCTCAGCCATTGCGGCTCCCCCGCAGTTTGCTTCTTGGTCAGAATAGGACTCGTACTTGCGAAGTCAATGGTAGCCACAGGTGTGTCGCCTCCGAACGCCCATGCAGCCGACATGGCTGCCACTACAGCGGACACCCAATCGGGGATGCCGCGCCTGTAGCGAAACTGCTGACGAGATTCTATCCGGCGGGTTGCGTAGCCGATTCTTCTTTCATGTCAGAGTGAAAGACGGCTTGCCACTGACCTTTTATCATCCGCCAGACGGAACCGTTATTATAACTGCCGGACGTGTCCTTGCCTTCCGACGTGGACTGAACCTTCGCCTTATAACTGATGATGGCGGTGCCGGGATCCGGAAAGACGACATTGAAATCGCTCAAGTCAAACGATTGCATCTCCGTCTTTGCCATTGCGTCCAATTCTTTTTGCAAGGTTAGGATTCCGTTGCTGTAAACAGCGACGAGATCTGCGGAAACGAGCTTCTTGAAGTCGTCCTGTTTCTTGTCTTTGAACGCTTGCCAGGCCGCTTTTTCCTTGGAGATAATCGCGTCTTTGTTATTGTCGGATGCGGCGAATGATATCGCGATCGTCGCGCAGAGCGCTATTAGGGTGTAGCTAATTAGTTTTTTCATGAGGTTGGTCCTTTCGTTAAGTTTGTATTCAATCAGGCGGGCAAACCCAATCAAAAAATCGTGTCATTGATCGCCTACCCAGAAGCCAATCCCGATGCCGGCGCGGAGGGGTATCGCTACGTCACGGGACAATCGGGGCGGATTCGAGAGACATTCTTTGCGAAGGTGTCGGCGCCTGCTGCGGCGCAGGGAACGCGGACTGACCAACCAGGTTGACTATACTTGTATCTGCTTCTTTCAATTCCGCGTCCTGAACCGCGAATTCATCCGGCGCCGATTTGACCTGTTTGCGATAGTCCGCGACGAGCAGCGGCGGCTGCTTCTTGATTCCCAATGCGCGATAACTTTCGATCCCGACGCTGATGGCGTGTGCAAGCTTTGCGCGCCATTCTTTTTGCGCAATCAACTTGCACTGTCCCTGCTCTGTCAGAAAACCGCCTTCGATCAGCACAGCCGGCACCTTCGTCAATCGCAGAACAGCAAAGCGCGCGCGCTTGATGCCCCGGTCATACTCGGGGATGTGGCCCAGCAGAGAATGATAGATGCATGCTGAGAGCGCCAAGCTTTGCGCATCGACAGCGCTCCCGGGTTGGGTGCTGAGAGCACTTGGAGCTACTGCGCTGTCGGACGTGGATGGCGCTCCACGCGGGGTAAATGAAAAAATCTCAAAGCCCGTGGCGTTCCGATCGTCATTCGAAGCATTGAAATGAATGCTGACGAAAATCGAGTCACGCGCCTTGTTGGCAATCTGTGCCCGGACTTCGAGAGGAACAAAGTAATCGCCCTCGCGCGTCATGATCACGCGCAGTCCTTTCGACAGTAACAGCGGGCGCAGCTTTCGCGCTACATCGAGAGCAAAATCTTTCTCGTAACCGTAACGACTTACCTGACCCTTGTCGTAACCGCCGTGTCCCGGATCCACAACGATAGTCTGAACTTTGCCGACGTTTGGGACACGGTGCGGGCGCACCAGCGGCTCAATTGTTTTGGCTACATCAGTGCGTGAGACGAGAAGCTTTCCATTCTGTTCGATCGCCGGAAAACACAACCAACTCCGCGCGCCGTTGATCATCACCTCGCGGCTGCCGCTGACAAATTCCAGCGGATTCTTCGCCGCCTCGAATTCTACTTTTTCGCCGGAAGCGGCGATGCCCGCGGGCAATCCATAAAACCGCGAGACATTATCGACGCTCAAATAATCCTGGCCGCTAACCTTGATGATCTGCCAGTCGTCCGCGGCAAGTGCGGTTGTTTGTGTTATAGCGATGACACCGACCAGGAACCCGATCGCGAACCATCGTTTCACTGGGAGGACCATGGTTGCGTTATAGTATCGAAAACATCTCCAATCTCAAATCGCGTGAATCTGCGTCTGCGGGTGGCAATCTCGATGTGAAATTAAATTGACGCAGCGTTTTTTTTCGTTAAACACCGGAAATGTTTTTGTCTTGCCGACGTATTCCCTCCTGTTGGATCATCTCGCTCCTGCTCGGTTTAACCCTCCTGCTCGCGGTCCCTGTTCGCGCGGCTCAAAAGCATCCGAAAAGTTGTGTCTGGCGCGTGACCAACGCGAAGGCGCCATTTTATCTGGTGGGCTCAATCCACGCGCTCAGCAAAAAAGATTATCCACTCCCGGCGCCGTACGAGATCGCGTTAAAAAATAGCAGGCGTTTCCTCTTCGAATTCGATCCGAGTCGACATGTCGAATTCGAAAAGAAATTTGAGGCAGCGGGGAAATATCCTCGCGGACAGGATATCCGCTCAAAGATTCACCCTGACCTTTTGGCCTGGCTCCGCCAGAATATTTTGACTGTTGAGGCCGATCAACGTCAGGGCAGGCGGGAACACGTCAGGGGCTTCGACAGCCAGATGGGCTACAAACCCTGGTGGATTGCACAGCATCTCGTCGGCCCGGCGACATATACTAAAAGCTCTCTCTCGCACGGGCTGGACAATTATTTCGTCGACCGCGCCGGAAAAGAGAGAAAAGAGATTGCCGGCCTCGAATCAGTCGATGAACACGTGGCAGTCATGGGTGGGTTGTCAGATCGCGATAGCGAATTCATTCTGCGCGACGCTCTCGACGAGCCCAGGAACGCCGAGAAAGAATTCAGCAGGATGCACAAGGCATGGCGCAAAGGCGATACCGATGCGCTTTGGGCAGGTGACACCCGCCTCCGGACAAAGGCTCCCTGGATCGCTGCGCGTTTTGTCGATAACCGCAACACCAAATGGGTTCCGCGGATCGAAGCGGAACTGAAAAGCGGCAAGCCGACTGCAATCGTCGCTGGTGCACTACACTTCTCCGGTCCGAATAGCGTCATAAAGCTGCTGGAAAAACGCGGATACAAAATCGAGCAACTCTAGTCCGGAAAAACCGGAGAAGTATTTATGCCGCGTCGATCGAGAATCACGCGCAGTATCGCCGCCAGCGGATGCATTCTTCTCGCTGTCTAGCGGCTTGCATCTGGTGAGCTGGCTTCGAATGGCAAACACTGTCTCTGGCGAGTCACGAACGCCCGGGCCCCATTTTATCTCCTCGGCTCCGTTCCTGCGTTGCAGGCATCCGATTATTTTCGGACGCCGGTCATCGAAGAAGCGATCAAACAACCCCAGCAAGTCTGGTTTGAGATCGATCCTAAAGATGAGTCCTTTGGAGAAAAACTCAGGGAAGCTGCAAAACTTCCCAGCGACCAATTGGTTCAGAGCAAAATACATCCAAAGACCTACGAATATTTGCGCAAGATCACACTCAGCAGAATGAACGACTGGCATCATCTTCGTCCCTGGGCCATCGCCATGATGTTGCGAAATCCAACTCTCGGTAACCCGGATTACCGCTGGGGCGTCGATAGCTATATTGCACAGCGAGCGCGCTACTATGGTAAGCTCACTGGCGGTCTCGAAACAGCGGACGAGCATATCCGTGTTTTTTCCGACATGTTCGACGCAGAAGGCGAAGTGGTCCTGCTGCAAGCTATAATCCACGCAAAGGACGAGGCAGGGCAGTTTCGACAAGACGCGTCAGCATGGAAAGTCGGTGATGCTGCTCGCCTTAATGCGATACACACCGGTGAAATGAAAGAGGCTCCGACGGTTTCGTGGCGGTTGCTGGATCGGCGTAACGCAAGGTGGAGCCCGAGAATCGAAACGGCAATCAGATCGGGAAGACCGACATTGATCGTCGCAGGCGCACTGCATTTCGCCGGGCCTCGCGGCGTTATCGCCCTGCTCCAAAAACGCGGTTACAAAATCGAGCAACTCTAGGCTACGAGGCCTGCTTCAGGGAGCCGATCCTTTCTCCGCCTGACACCAGCGTCTTATAAAGTGCTTTCGTTTTTTGTGCGATTGACGTCCAACTAAAATTTTCCTCCACTCGTTTGCGCCCGGCTTTGCCGAATTTTTCGCGTAATTGTGGATCTTTCATTAGCTGATTGACGCGCTTAGCGATATCTCGCGCGAATTTTTCGCGGTTTGCCGGCTCGAATGAGCCTTCCTTCGTTTGTTCTAGTGGAACCAGGAATCCGGTCTCGCCATCGGCAACGACTTCTTTGATTCCGCCAACGGCACTGGCAACCACCGCGGTTTCGCACGCCATTGCCTCAAGATTGATAATGCCGAACGGTTCGTAAATCGAAGGGCAAACAAATACCGCTGCGTGCGAGTAAAGTTCACGGGTCGCCGTTTGATCCACCATTTCATTGATCCAGACGACTCCCGGCCGCTGCGCTTTTGCGGCTTCCACTGCGGTTTTCATTTCTTCTGCCATCTCCGGCGTGTCCGGCGCGGCGGCGCAAAGGACGATTTGGAAACCGTGATTCATGAATGGGATTGCGCGCAGCAGGTGTTGGAATCCTTTCTGCCGGGTGATCCGACCGACGAACAGCAGATACGGTACGTTTAGATCGATGCCGTAGTGCTTGAGCGCGTTGCTCGAATCGACTTTCCGGTATTGCTGCAGATCGATTCCGTTGTGGATCACATGCGCGCGCGCGGGGGCCACATCGAACAATCGCTCAATGTCGTCCTTGGTCTCGCGAGAAACAGCAATAATCGCGTCAGCCATTTCCAACGCCGTCTTTTCAACCCAAAGCGAAAAATCGTAGCCACCGGCGAGCTGTTCGCGCTTCCAGGGTCGAAGCGGCTCCAGCGAGTGGACTGTGATCACGAGGGGAATTCCGTAATTCTTTTTCGCTAAGATCCCGCCGAAGTGGCTGTACCAAGTGTGACAGTGCACGAGATCGGCATCGATGTTGGTAGTATTGAAGTCGGTGCACCGCCGCACGGCGCCGAAAACGGAGCGCAGCGGCTTTGGGCAACTGAAATCGCTTGTATCAACCTTGTAGCCGGTGACCTTGAGATTGCCTTCTTCAATGTGCTGGTCGCCAAAGCAGCGAACTTCCACCGGCATCATCTTCGCCAGTTCACGCGAAAGATAGCCGACGTGAACGCCCGCACCGCCATAGATGTGCGGAGGATATTCATTGGTGAGAAAAAGAACTTTCACGAGCGTCCATAGAATGACGATGCACGAATGTCGAATAACGAATTAATGACAAAGTTCGAATGACGAACAAACGCCTGCGAAGATCGAGATGTCTTGGAGATTCGTCATTCAGCTAGCGTTGTACTTTCAACAGCAGCACCGGCACCTCCACTTCGTGGCGCACTTTGTCGACAGTCGCCCCGTAAAGTATGTCGCTGATGAAACGGTGGCCGTGCGTCGTCATCGCAATGAGATCGACATTTTTCTCCCGAGCAAGTTTGATGATCTCGTCCGAGGGCTCGCCCAACGCCAGGACGGCGTCGCAGGAAAAGCCTTCCGCGGTCAGTTCACGGCTGCGTTTTTCCAGGTAAAGCCGGTCCTGTTTCATCTCTTCGCTCTCGGCGAGTTTGAGCTGATCGAAATTGCGTGCCACCCAGCCATCGGCCACATGAACGAGGAGCAGTTTCGCACCGGCCATTCGTGCAAGAGGCTTGATATGGGTGAGAATGGTCTCATCGGCTGGGCTGTTCTCGAGCGGAATAAGGATATGTTTATACATGACAAAAATGACGAAATTCGAATGACGAATGACGAATAAAATCCGAAGCTCGAATGGCGAAAAACCACAAATAAATCGCTAGCTTACTCTCCGGCTGCTGCTCGCAAACAGTCCGCATGAGGCTGCCGTTCCAAGATAAATCTTGCGCGCGCGCGTTTCGAGCTTCGGATTTTGTCATTCCTTCGTCATTCGTCATTAGGCCTTCGTCATTTTATTCAGGCATCGGCAAACCGATGAACCCATAGAATGCCTTACGAACCGCGTCTGGTATAAAAATATCGAAGAGCAGCTTCACGTTAAGCACAATGATAATGCCGGCGGCCGTCCAGCCCAGAATTTTCACCCAGAGACGGTTGGCAAACTCGCCCATTTTCGCCTTTTCCCCCGTAAACCGCATCAAAGGCCAAACGGCAAAACCGAGCTGCATGCTCAATACGACCTGACTGGCAACGAGCAATTCCGTAGTCTTGCCTTCACCGAAAATACCGATGATGAACACCGCGGGAACGATCGCGATGAGTCGCGTAATCAACCGGCGCAGCCATGGGGTGATGCGAAAATTCAAGAAACCTTCCATCACAATCTGCCCGGCGAGCGTGCCAGTCAGGGTCGAGTTTTGTCCGGAAGCGAGCAGGGCCACCGCGAAAAGGGCACTAGCCACGCCGACGCCCAACAGCGGGCTGAGTAACTTATAGGCGTCCTGAATTTCCGCGACCTCCTGGTGCCCCGACCAATGGAAAACCGCGGCTGCCAGTATCAAGATCGCGCTGTTGACGAACAAAGCGAACATAAGCGCGGCGCTAGAATCGATGGTGGCGAACTTGACCGCCTCGCGCCTGCCCTCCGGCGTCTGCTCGAACTTGCGCGTCTGCACGATGGACGAGTGCAGGTAAAGATTATGGGGCATCACAGTCGCGCCAAGAATGCCGATGCTGACGTAAAGCATTTCCTGATTTGCGACGATGCCTGGATTGGGAATAAACCCCAGGAGGATGCCAGTCGGGCTGGGCTTGGAAAAGATCAGTTCAGCGGCAAAACAACCTCCGATGGTGGCGATAAGAGTGATCACAATAGCCTCGACATAGCGAAAGCCTTTTGTTTGCAGATACAACACCAGGAGCACATCGGACGCAGTAATGATGCAACCCCACACCAGCGGAATTCCGAAGAGAAGCTGCAGCCCGATGGCCGAGCCGACAACCTCCGCCAAATCGCAAGCAGCGATGGCGAGCTCGCAAAGAACCCAGAGAAGCCAGACGGTCGGTGTCGAGTAGTGATCGCGACAGGCCTGGGCAAGGTCGCGGCCCGTGGCCACCCCGAGTTTGATGCACAAATGCTGGAGCAGGATGGCCATCAAATTGGAGATCATGATGACAGCCAGAAGCGAGTAACCAAACCGGGCCCCTCCAGCCAGATCGGTGGCCCAGTTGCCCGGATCCATGTAGCCGACCGCCACGAGGAACCCCGGGCCGGAGAAAGCCGCCAGTTTGCGCCAAAATGAAGCCGTCGTCGGAACGGCGATGCTGCGGTGGACTTCCGGCAGGGAAACCTCGCCGGCGGTTCTCCGCCAGGCTACATGAGATTTTGCTGCAATTGTGCCGTCGCGTTGCGTCATCACTTTCCCTAGCCGTTTCTTTTTCGAGACCTTCACTGATGAGTAAGCTTGGTCTTGAACATTAGTCTGACCTAATTTAGTTGGATAACAATATGATTCTGTCAATCATCAATTATTTATCTCTTTGACTATTTTGTCCTGAATCATATTTTTCGAAGCATGCGCCGCAAAACGTCCTACTCCGCGCTCGGCAGTTCCACAGCGGTCGAGGATTACCTGGAACGCATCCTGGAACTGATTAACTCAAAAGGATACGCCCGCGTGGTGGACATCGCGGCCGCCTTAAGAATTTCCCAGGCAAGCGTGACCAATATGGTTCAGAGACTGGACGCCGAGGGTCTTCTGAAATACGAAAAGTATCGCGGACTTATTTTGACTGCAGCCGGTAAGAGCCTGGCCCATAAAATCGCCCAGCGGCATAAACTTCTGACTGATTTTCTGGGACTGCTTGGCCTCGACGATCGCGTCATTTATCATGATGTAGAGGGAATGGAACATCACATTAGCCCCCCCACCTTGCGCGCAATTGAAGCTCTCACCGCTCAACTGCGGCGCCGACCGGCGCTGTTGGCGAAATTGCAAGCTGCGATTGCATAGGCGACCCATGAGAAAGAAAAAGATCTCATCGCGTCCGGCTGCGATTCCCGTTCGAGCGCTTGATTTCGTGATGTATAACACGAAAAACATTCGCCGAGCCCGGGCCTTTTATCAGAAGCTTTTTGGCCTCAAGCGCGGAGAGGAGTGGAATGATTTCTGGAGCGAGTTCGCCACCGAACCGTTGACTTTCAGTCTCAACGGCACGGGACATAAACGCCATCCTGAATGGGACTGGAGTGGGCCGGCCTGCGTCGCGCTAGCGGTGGACGACGTTCGCGCCGCAATTGATATTTGCCGCAGACACCGCGTCAAAGTCCTCATCGAGCCTGTTGAGACACGCGTCTGCTGGATGGCATGGATTGCGGATCCGGACGGCAACCGGATTTGCCTGCATTCACGCAAAGACGGGACAGCGGGATAGGACTATACCTTGCCAGACGCGGGGACTGTCGCTGCCGTGTTGCCGCTCAATTTCTTAAAGTGAAGTTGATTTACACGGCGACCGTCGCTTTGAGAAACCGTAACGATATAGTTGTCGATCTTGACCTGTTCGCCTTGCTTCGGCAGGTGACCAAGCAGGTGCGTGACGTAACCGCCGACGGTACTCACGTCTGCGCTCTCCAATTCTAGTTTCGCAAGCTCGTTCAATTCGTAAAGGCCCAGCGCGCCGTCCACAGTGAATTCGTTTGCATTGATCTTACGAAACTCTTCCTTTTCAAAATCGAATTCGTCCTGAATGTCACCAACCAACTCCTCGAGGACGTTCTCCATTGTCACCATGCCGACTGTGCCGCCAAATTCATCCACCACCAGGGCCAGGTGGGCATGCTTGCTCAGGAATAACTTGAGCAATTTCTCCAGTGGCATCATCTCCGGAATGGGCATTAAATCTCGTTTGATCTTCAGGAGATCGGGATGCTCCGCGCGCATCACCGTGAGCAGTTCCTTGATGTGGATGAGGCCGATCGTGTTATCGAGGTTCTCGCGACACAGCGGAAACCGCGTGTGCCGGGATTCGATTGCTTTTTTCACATTGGCCTCGAAACCGTCTTCCAGATTGAAGTAAACGATTTCTCCGCGTGGCGTCATGATATCGCGCACCACGCGGTCACGCAGATCCAGCACATTAAAGACAAGCTCCCGGCCGAGAGGTGTGACCTCGGCGGATTTTACGCTTTCACTAACGATCAAGCGCAGTTCTTCTTCGCTGTGGGCCAGTTCGCCTGCGGCGATGGGTTCAACACGAATAACGCGACGAAGGACCCAATTACTGGCGGCGTTTAGGAACCAGATCGCCGGTTTAAAGATCGCGTAAAACAATCGTAGCGGCGCGCTGACAAATAGCGCAGCCGACATGGATTTGCGGATGGCGAGAATTTTAGGGGCCTGTTCCCCAAGCACGATGTGCAAAAACGTGATGGCCGAAAATGCTAGCGTGAAAGAAATCGACTTGATTACCGCCGTGGATTCGATTCCCGCAATACCGAAAAAAGGTTGAAGCATTCGCGCGAGGAAAGGTTCGCCCACCCAACCAAGGCCGAGGCTGGCTGCAGTAATCCCAACCTGACAGGCGGAAAGATACGCGTTCAGGTTGTCCCTAATCTGTTTTACGAGGGATGCTCGCTTAACTCCTGTATCAGCCAGCGTCTTGAGCTGGCTGTCGCGGATTTTCACCAGCGCGAATTCGGCGACGACAAAGAACCCGTTGACCAAGACCAACGCCATAACCGTCATCAACTTGACGATCAGGAGCATCAACGGGTCCCAATGCTGCGCCACTACGTCAGCAATGAACGCCAACGGGAATAATGAGGGGAAGTTCATCCAGATTCGTGTAGGCAGCCGGTTTATGACCGGCCGATTCACGCGCCGCACGGCGACGCGCCTACGCTGCAAAATTTACCAGCTCGACTTGGTTACGCCAGGAATCAAGCCTTGCGAAGCCAGCTCACGGAAAGTCAGACGGGACATCTTAAACCGGCGAATAAAAGCGCGCCGGCGGCCGGTAACCTCGCACCGGTTCACGACACGCGTCGGACTAGCGTCACGCGGCAATTGAGCAAGGCCGGCATAGTCCTTTTTCGCCTTCAACCCAGCGCGTAACGCCGCGTGCTTCTTCACCGTCGCGCGTCTGCGTTCATTGCGATTGATCCAGGATGTCTTGGCCATAAAGAGTGCTGATTATAATGCAACACCTATAGTTTGCAACAGGACCCAGCTCCTGATTGCTCACCCCAAGGCGCTTGCTCGCCGTCGTTTGACCAGTGCGCTGGTCGACCGTCGGCCGCTCGATGGACCGGACGCACGCTTTTGCTTGAGTGATTGCGTCCGGTTCAGGCTGTCCTGCAACACCTTAACCAGATCGACAACATTCGTGGGCGCGGGAGGAGCAGGCGCTTTCGCCGCGATCTCTCTGTTCTGCGCCTTCTGCTCGATGATCTCCATTAACGCCGTCCGGTATTCGTCCCGATACTTTTCTGGTTCCCAGGAGACTGCCATGCTCTCGATTAGCGCCTGCGCCATTTTTAATTCCTTATCGCTCACGGCCGTAGCCGAACCATTCTTCAAAACCTCGGTGCTCAGTATTTCGCTGGCGAAGTGCATCAGTTCCAAAATCAGAAACAATCCATCCGGTTTCACGGCGGCCAGATGCTCACGGTTGCTGATCACGACCTTGGCGATGCCGATCTTGCCGGTCCCGCTGAGCGCCTTATGCAAAACCGCGTAAGCTTTTTCGCCACCCTTTTGCGGCTCGAGGAAATATGGTTTGTAGAAAAACTTTGGATCGACCTGCTCCAAGTCCACGAAGTCGGTAATATCGATGGAATGTGTGGACTCGATCCGCACCTTCTCAAAGTCTTCGTCCTTCAGCACTACATAACGGCCCCGCTCGTACTCGAAGCCTTTCACGATTTGGTCGGCCGGAACTTCCTTTGAGTCCGCCTCCGCCACTTTCTTGTATCTGATAGGGCTAAGATCGCTGGAGCGAAGCTGTCGAAAACTAATCTTCTCTTCGCGCGTGGCTGGATAAACCGCCACCGGAATATAAACCAGCCCGAAGCTAATGCTGCCTTTCCAAGTAGGACGCATCGGTAGGAAACCCTTTTTCCACAGTAGCTTGAGCCTGTCAACCTCCCAGCCTACAGGCCGCCCTCTCCGATTTGCCTTGAAAGTTTGGGAAACGGCTTGATGTTGAAGTCTAGCGCATGAGCCTTATCGCCAGCTTCATGAATTTGGCAGGGCCGGATCTGATCGTCATCCTGCTGATTATTCTGGTCTTGTTCGGGGCGAAGAAATTACCGGAACTTGCCCGCGGAATGGGCCAGGCGGTGAAGGAATTTCAAAAAGCAAAGGACGAATTCAGCGACGAACTGCACAAAGCTGGAAAGTCCGAGACCGAAACCGCGAAGGCTGACGTGAAACCGGCGCAATCGACTGTGCCGCGAAGCCAGAGCGAGTCTGCAGCCAGCGTCACACCGCCACAGTCGAACGAGGCAGTTACACCTGGTAATAAAGCCGACCAGGTCTAACTCTCCGAAAATCGACGCGAGCTCGCGTGGCATCGCCAAACCTCCCGCAAAGCAGAGCACATCCGTTCCACCGCCTCTCACCAGTGCGCGTTTGACCAAACGCGCGATCTACGGCAAAATCGCGGCTCATTTATGGTCGAATCTGATCTACGCACTCGCATCAAAGAGATGCTTGTAAAAAATTTAATGCTGCAGGTTACCCCGGAACAGATTGGGGATGATCTTCCGCTTTTTGGTGCGAACGGTCTCGGTTTGGATTCCATCGACGCGCTCGAGCTGGTGGTGAGCATGGAAAAAACATTTGGAGTCGGTGTGCCAAGCTCGGAAGTAGCTGCCAAAGCACTTCAAACCGTAAATACAATCCACGATTACATTCTCGAAAAGCGCAGCGCGGCTGCCTAAATTGCGGTAACGGCAGTCGTTGCCGATTCCACGTGAACATTCTCTACGTAGAGAGCAGCCGCAGCTGGGGCGGCCAGGAATACCGCACCTGTCTCGAGATCAATTGGCTGAATGCTCATGGGCATGAGGCATGGCTCATTTGCAATCCAGATAGTCAGGTGCACTCCAAAGCCTCTGAACTCGGCACACGTCTGGTAACGATCCCACTGGGAAGCCGAGTTGATCTGCTTTGCTCATGGCGGCTGTGGAGATTTTGCCGGCGAAACCGCATCGATTTACTCAAAACCTACAGCTCGAAAGATCACTGGCTTTGTCTGCCGCTCTATTTCTGCGGGATTCCACTAAGCCGTGCGCGCTGCATCACCGATCCAATCGGAAGCAAAGGACGCGCATTTGTCTTCAAGCATGGCTGTTCAAACGTTGTGGCCGATGCATCGGTGATTAAGCATGAACTTGTTCAGGAACACGGTGTTGATCCTGCAAAAATTGAAGTCATCGGTTCAGCCGTCGATTTGGAAAAATTCAAGCCGCCGCGCGATCGGATGAAATTCCGTCGTGAGATCGGTTTTGGCGCAGACGTTCCGCTCATTGGAAACGTCGGTATGATCCGGCCGGATAAAGGCCAGCTCATTCTCGTTGAAGCTGTTCCTCTGGTTTTGGCAGAGCGACCGGATGCGCGCTTCGTCATCGTGGGACAGGGTACCGGTATTCTAAAGCGCGGGATCAACGTAAGGACAGCTATCGATCGCGCCGGCCTGGCCGACCAAGTCGTCATGGCGGGGTATCGGTGGGACACACCCGATGTTTATGCGGCGTGCGACATGATAGTGATTGCTTCGCTGCGTACCGAAGCATCGCCCATCGTCTTGCGAGAAGCATTTGCCAGCGGACGTCCGGTCATCGCAACAAAGGTGGGCGATATTCCGGAAATTATTGAGCATCGGCAAAACGGTCTGCTCATCGAGGCCGGCGACGCCAAGGCGCTTGCAGTCGCGATACTGGAATTCATTTCTGATCCAAAACTGGCTGCGCGTTGCGCGGCGAACGGCTTGCGCTATGCAGCCGAACATTTTTCGTTTGATGAAATGATGAAAGCAAAGCTTCGCGCCGACATTGCACTGTTAGGAAACGGCATGGATCGTGGAGCCTCTGTCGGCACGATGTCGTCGCAGGAAGTTGATTCTCGGTCGGAAGCCCTCACGCAGTTGAAGAAGAATTGATCGCATCGATCAACTGACGGAAGCGTCCGAACCGGCTGCGGAAAGGCGTGAAGATCAGCCGGGGCAAATCCCAAATTCCAGCTTCATTTTTTTCCTGAGGCAGCGCCGTGCCCTGGCTGATTTGGCCTTTGCGGATGATATCGGCGAATTGCTTATTAAGAGCAACAATCGCCGCCTTCGGCAAGCAATGATTCATTCGAATCACAAGTCGTTCTCCCACCCAGCGCGCCGAATGGTAGATTTTGTAAAAATGCAAAATCTCTGCAACCGCTTGCTGAACTGTGTGGGTGATTTTGAAAAACGAAAGATCTTCTTCCGAGATCAAACCGCGCTTAAGGAGACGATCGGTAACAAATTTCATCCACTCCTCCCAATAATTTCCACGTGGGCGATTTAGCAACACTACCGGAATAATACGGGCTTTCCCGGTTTGCATCAGTGTGAGCACCTCGAATGTTTCGTCGAGTGTCCCGAAGCCTCCGGGAAACAATGCGAACGCGTGCGCCTCCTTCACGAAATTCAGTTTACGAGTGAAGAAATAATTGAGCGTAATCAGCTTGGGATCGCCCTCAATAATTTCGTTGGCTCGCTGCTCCCACGGCAGGCGAATATTGAGCCCAAAACTATGCGCGCGGCCTGCTCCCCGCTGCGCTGCTCCCATAATTCCGTCGCCCCCACCTGTGACCACCATAAAATCGTGGGCAACTATTTGGCGTGCAAAATCCTTTGCTACTTCGTATACCGGTGAATCGGTTGGAGTGCGCGCCGATCCAAAAACGGCCACTTTTCGCAAATGTTGAAATGGCGCGAAGACCTTCGCCGCATTGCGCATTTCTTTTATCGAACGATTTATCAATTTGAGATCCGCAACGTTCATCCGATCGCGGGCGATCTTCAGCGCAGTAACGATCATTTCCTCGATCAATTCGGGGGATTCGCTAGTGTCCCAATCGCGAACCAATTGCCGCACGCGTGCATCGAACGGTGGATCAATGCTCCATTGTCGCCGCGTTGGCTGATCGTGAATTGCACCCCCTGTGAAATCTTCCTCCATAGCTAAAATGTACTCGCAGTCGTGTCAGCTGCACGTTTGCGAATTCAAACACGTCTTCCGTTAAGCGGAGACCAAGTCTTCTAAAATCTCGCGCATGTGACGGATGGGCAGCGAATAATGCCCCGCGTTATCAATGAACCGCGCGGTGCAGTCAGGCAATCGTCTGGCAACTTCTTCCGCCAGATGAACTGAGAAAGCCCGGTCTTGCTTTCCATGCCAAAGACGGACCGGAACATGTATGTCCTCCAGTGAAAATCCCAACGGCAGTGCATAGATCTGCGCGTCCACCATGACCCCTTCAACCGACCCACGCCAGGCGCGACGCTGGCTTTCAAAGATAGCTTCGAACGCTGCGGCATCGCGCAGGCTTTCTGCATCGCATGGTCGCAACATCAGCATTTTTAAAAGTAATGGCCGAAGACGGACAGGCGGACGCAAAGCCAGAATCGGACGCGCCATACAAAACAACCTTCGCAAAAGTTGCGGTTGCGATCGATGGAGCGCCAGCATCCACCTGTAAAGTGGCAGTAATCCTCTCGCATCCTGAAGGTCAGCCATGGGAATCGCACCGGCTACAATTGCAATTGCCCGCACCCGTCCCGGCATTGTTGCTGCCATTGCGTACGCGTAGGGTGCGCCGCCAGAAATAGCGAGTGCTCGAAATTGGCTAATACCGACGTGATCGAGAACTCGTTCGATAACGCGCGGCCAATCGGCCAATTTTCGATTCAGCTGCAAACTCGATCTGCTAATGCCTGGTCGGTCGGGCGAAATAATGCGAATACCGAGGTCGCGCGCTGGTTCGTCCGTAAGTCGCGCCATGGTGCGTGAGCTCGGCCAGCCGTGACAAAATATCACCGGCTCTCCATTTGGATCACCGTATTCTTCAAAAGCAACGACAGCATCGCCCTCGAGTTGAACGAAATTCTCCCTGTTCATGCTAAAACAGTGATCGCCTTTTTTTTGGCACTTGTATTGCAAGCATCTAATCTGTAAGGCAAAGTGTAGTGTGAACAAGGCGCCCCCGTGGCCTTCGCATTATTGGTTATGAATGAGCAATCACAACCTCCCGCGGGAAAGATCTCGTTGCACGGCAACGGGCTGGGTGCCCCTTCGCCCGAGGAGGTGGAAAGACGCGCCAGGGAAATTGCGATGATCGATGAGCGCAACCCTGATGAATTTACCGAAGCAGATTGGAAACAGGCCCGCCATGAATTGATGGGGGCGGAAAATAATACTCCTCCCGAGGAAACTCCGGACAACGCCGATCTTACTGAAGAATGGAATGTCGTTGCAAGTTCCAAAGGCCACCGCGCACCGCGTCCCGGTACCGAGGAAGAGGAAACGGTCGGCGAGCATTGCGTCATTGACGGTCTCGAAGAAGCGACTCATGACCAGATGCTCGAAGCGCGCAGGGAAGAACTCGAACAAGAGGGAGAAATTCTTTGAGCTCTGCTTCAGCGGAAGCCGCCACCGACTCGGTCGCGGCCAAACCAGCCCACTTTCATTCGAGCCCGGGACGTGTTGAGCGCCTTCTTACGCGTTTTCATCAAATCAGAGACTTCACCAACAGTCTCTGTGCGGATCTAGAACCAGAAGACTGCGTCGTACAATCGATGCCGGACGTCAGCCCCACGAAATGGCATATTGCCCATACCACATGGTTTTTCGAAACGTTTATCCTTAAAAAGTTCAGCCCAGGTTATCGTCCTGAAATTCCGCAGTACGCTTATCTCTTTAATTCGTACTATAACGCCGCAGGCGATATGCACCGGCGCGATCTACGCGGATTAATTTCGCGTCCGACGGTAAGGGAGGCCCAGCGCTATCGAGCATCCGTCGATTCGCATATTGATAATCTGCTATCCAGCGCGGACGAAAAGTTGCTCGACGAAATCGAACCGATCCTCATTCTCGGATTTCATCACGAGCAACAGCATCAAGAATTGTTGGTCACGGACATCAAGCACGTCTTCGCCCAGAATCCGCTTTATCCTGTTTTTCGAACGCCGAAAACTGGAGGGCGTAGCTCTGCGACGCCAGTCTCACAGAGTTCGCCTCTTCAATTCGTCGATTTCGACGAAGCAACCGTTGAGATTGGCCATGACGGCCTTGGATTCGCTTATGATAACGAAGGGCCACGACACCGCGCCTTGGTTCCCGCGTTTTCGCTTGCTACGCGGCCGGTCACAAACGGAGAGTATATCGCATTCATCGAAGACAATGGTTATGGGCGTCCGGAATTCTGGTTATCGCTCGGCTGGATGACTGTGAATGACCAACGCTGGCAGGCGCCGCTTTATTGGACGAAACACGAAGGCGCCTGGTGGAACTTCACTCTCTCAGGATTTCGCCCAGTCGATGAATCCGAGCCTGTGACGCACGTGAGTTATTTCGAAGCTGACGCGTATGCCAACTGGGCGGGCGCGCGCCTGCCGACAGAGTTTGAATGGGAGCGCGCTGCTTTGGATTACCCGATCGAAGGAAATTTTGTCGAGGACGAAAATTTTCATCCGCGCGCATTGCCTGTCTCAGGCGACGATAGACGTCTGCACCGAATGTTTGGCGATATTTGGGAATGGACGCGCAGCGCCTACTCGCCCTACCCTGGCTATCGCGCCGCGCCGGGTGCACTTGGCGAATACAATGGCAAGTTCATGTGCAACCAATACGTTCTGCGTGGCGGTTCGTGTGCAACCTCACGCACACATATTCGCCGCACTTATCGCAATTTCTTCCAACCAGAAAAACGCTGGCAGTTTACAGGGATCAGACTCGCGCGCGATCCACAATGAATCTGTAGGGCGCGACCGGCAGGCGCGCGCCGAACGATATTGCCATAATGACCGCAGACCAGCTAACGGCCATACAACCCGCTTCTGCGGTTCCCCCAACGTCTGATTTGCTGTCGGACGTTATCGCGGGCCTTTCCTCCGATCCGCGCACCCTGCCTTGCAAGTATTTCTACGATGAGCGCGGTGCCGCGTTGTTCCAAAAGATTTGCGAACTGCCGGAGTATTACGTCACGCGAACCGAGATCGATATTCTGGATCGAAACCGCGCAGAAATCGCGGCGCAGATTGGACCAAATATCGAGCTAATCGGGCTCGGCACCGGCGCAGGCACCAAGACTCGCATCCTCGTTGAAGCGCTGGAGCAGCCCGCTGTTTATATCCCGGTCGATATCTCTGAGAAGCAATTACGTAAATCCGCCGCGCTTTTCCGGAAAATTTTTCCCAAGTTGGAAGTTCTGCCTGTGTGCGCCGATTACTTGCAACCTGTTGTGCTCCCATCACCGCGCCACGAGGCTGCGCGCAATGTTGTCTATTTTCCCGGATCGACTATCGGCAATTTCGAGCCCAGTGAAGCGTTAGAATTTTTACGGCGCATTGCCAATGTTGCTGGTCGGGGCGGCGGCCTGCTGATTGGCGTCGATTTGCAGAAGGATCAAGGTGTCATCGAAGCCGCCTACAACGACAGCGCCGGGGTGACGGCGCAATTCAACTTGAACTTGCTGGAGCACATCAATCGCGAGGTCGGCGCAGATTTCGATCTAATCCAGTGGCGACACCGCGCCATTTACAACTCAGAAGCCGGTCGCATCGAGATGTATTTGATCAGTACGATCGACCAAACAGTTCATATAGGCGCTCGAGAGTTTCGTTTCCGCGCCGGTGAAAAAATCCTGACCGAGCATTCTTACAAGCACACGCCAGAAGGTTTCATCGTGCTGGCTCGCCAGGCCGGGTTTGATTTCGTTAAATTGTGGACCGACGATGCCCGCCTGTTTGGCATTTTCTATTTTGTAATGGCTAAGTGAGGCAGACAATTCTGTCTTGCTCATCAGCGTATTTGCGGACCAGAACCTTGCAGGCAGGATTGCCTGCATCACGGCCCCAATGAGCGCCCTCGTTAAACTCGTCGGTGTGAGCAAACGCTACGCGGATGCAACTGCGTTGTATTCGACGAATCTGTCCGTCGAACGCGGCAAGACCACCATTCTCATTGGTCCAAGCGGTTGCGGCAAATCAACCTTGCTCCGGTTGATTATTCGTTTGATTGAGCCCGACTCTGGCTCGATCGAGTTCAACGGTGAATCGATCACATCCGATACAATTGGCGAGCTTCGCCGGCGAATTGGATACGTGATCCAGGAAGGCGGTTTATTCCCACATCTGACAGCAAGAGCCAATGTCCTGTTGATGGCCCGCCACATCGGGAAATCCGAAGATGAAATGCAGAACAGGCTCGTCGAACTATGCAAGCTGACGAGATTTTCCGTCAATTTGCTCTCGCGCTATCCTGTCGAACTCTCCGGAGGTCAGCGACAGCGCGTCGGCTTGATGCGCGCATTAATGCTTTCACCGCAACTACTGTTGCTCGATGAACCGCTCGGCGCGCTGGATCCTTTAGTGCGGGCTGCTTTGCAGAAGGATCTTAAAGAAATCTTTGTGCGATTGCAGCAGACGGCGCTCTTCGTCACCCATGATTTGGCCGAGGCGATTTATTTTGGCGATGAAATCGTGCTCCTGAAGGAGGGCCGAGTCGTGCAAAAAGGCTCGATTACTGATCTTCGCGAAAAACCAGCCGACCCTTTCGTGTCGGAATTCATCAACGCGCAACGCGGAGTCTTGCTGACGTGAAGGTGGCTCGCCTGATGCTGATAGGGCGCGGCCGCCGGGCGCGCCGCGCACGGCCCATCGTTTTCTTGCTATTGTTGTTGATTCCTGTCGCGGTGGTCGTCTCCGCTTCAGCGAATCCGATCGTCATCGGCTCAAAAAAATTCACCGAGTCGTATGTTCTGGGCGAAATCGCCAGGCGCGCGCTAAACGATACCGGAATTGCAACGGAACATCGCCAGGGAATGGGCGGCACAATCATTCTCTGGCAAGCGCTCCAAGGCGGACAAATTGATGCCTATCCGGAATACACGGGAACAATCGCGCAGGAAATTCTGAAAAATGGTCAGCAACTTTCGTTTCATGAAGTTCGAGACGCGCTCGGGAAATTCGGTGTTGGCATGACGGAGCCCCTCGGGTTCAACAACACTTACGCGCTGGTGATGCGACGCAGCGAAGCGCAACGCCTCGGAATTCGCACCATCAGCGATCTGCGAAAGCATCCTGAACTCAAGGTCGGACTGACTCATGAATTTCTAGATCGTCAGGATGGCTGGCAGCCGTTGCGCGGGCGCTACGGGCTTCCCCAACAGAGCGTCATTGGGATTGATCATTCCCTCGGTTACGCCGCGCTCGCCAATGGTTCAATTGATTTGAAAGACGCTTATTCGACGGATGCAAAGATTGAAGAAAACGATCTGGTAGTTCTTGAAGACGATCTTCGGTTTTTCCCAAAGTATGAGGCTGTGTTCTTGTTTCGGTCGTCCATGTCCCCCGGCGCAATTAGTGCCTTAGGCGGGCTTGAAGGGACGCTGGATGAAAAACGCATGATTCACCTCAATGTGGAGGCAGAGCGCACCAAAAATTATACCTTCGCGGCAAACTTATATTTCGAACGCGGCGAGAGATCGGCAAATTCGGTGGGCGAATCCTTTCCGCACAAGCTTGCGCGCTGGACACTGCGCCATCTCGAGCTCGCAGGATTTTCGCTGTTGCTTTCAGTAGTCATCGGGATTCCGCTGGGCATTCTCGCCAGCCGTGGTGGATTGATTGGGCAGGGAATTCTTGGCTTCGCCAGCATTGTGCAAACGATTCCGTCTCTCGCCTTGCTGGCATTGCTTGTCCCTCTTCCGTTTTTCGGTATCAGCGTGCGCACTGCGATTACGGCCCTGTTCCTTTACGGGTTATTGCCGATCGTGCGGAATACTGCGAGCGGCTTGCAGGACATCCCGCGATCGCTGCGTGAATCTGCCGTTGCGCTGGGACTCAGTCCGTTCACCCGGCTCTGGGAAATTTATCTGCCGATGGCGTCACGCTCTATTCTTTCGGGAATCAAGACCAGCGCGGTGATCAATATCGGTACCGCTACTCTCGCTGCGCTGATCGGCGCTGGCGGGCTCGGTGAACCGATCCTGAGCGGCCTCAATTTGAACGATCACGCAACGATTTTAGAGGGAGCTGTTCCTGCCGCTTTGCTGGCGCTGCTTGTGCAATGGATTTTCGACGTGCTCGACCGCGTTCTGATTCCCAAAGGACTGCGAATCTAACTCGCAAAGAACGTGGAGGGCGGAGCTCTGCGACGCCGGGCTCACGGAGTTCGCCCCTCCATTAATTGGGAATGCGATGTAAGGTAATGATATGGCAATCGCTTCGATTAATCCGGCTACGGGCGAAAAGGTGAAGGAGTTTGCTCCGTTCGACGATGCCGAAATCGAGAAACGACTGAAGGGCGCCGAGAATGCGTCCAGGAAATATCGGCGAACTGCATTTAGCCAGCGCTCGGAACTTTTGGAGGCAACCGCTGAGTTATTGCTGCAGGAAAAGGAGAGACTCGCCGAAATCATCACACTCGAAATGGGAAAGTTGTTCCAAGCATCCGTAGAAGAAATCCTTAAATGTGCGCGGGCCTGTCGATTTTACGCCGAGAACGCGGAGCGCTTCCTTGAGGACGAGCCTGCGCAAACGGACGCCGCCCGCAGTTATGTCCGCTATGAACCACTCGGGCCGGTCCTCGCGATCATGCCTTGGAATTTCCCGTTGTGGCAGGTCTTTCGATTTGCCACGCCAGCGCTTATGGCCGGCAATGTCGGTTTACTGAAGCATGCTTCTAATGTGCCACAGTGCGCACTTGCCATTGAACAAATACTCTGCCGCGCAGGATTTGATGACGGCGTTTTCCAAACGCTCCTCATCGAACCGGAACAGGTCGAAAAGCTAATTGTCGATCCGCGCGTGAAAGCGGTGACCCTAACTGGTAGCGAAAAAGCGGGGGGCGCAGTGGCGAGCACAGCTGCACGTCAGATCAAGAAGAGCGTGCTCGAGCTCGGCGGTAGCGATGCATTCATCGTGATGCCAAGCGCGGATTTCGAGAGCGCACTGAGCACGGCAATTAAGGCCCGCACCGTTAATACCGGACAATCGTGCATCGCGGCAAAGCGACTCTTCATAGCAGACGAAATTTACGACGAGTTTCTCGACCAATTCGTTGACAGGATGCGTGCGTTGAAAGTTGGAGATCCCACGGATCCGGCTACTGAAATTGGCCCTCTCGCAACCGAACAAATTCTGCAAGGCGTGCACGATCAGGTTCAAAAATCGATTGCAGCAGGCGCAAAGTTATTGACCGGCGGAAACCGAATTCATGGCCCGGGATTTTTCTACGAGCCAACGGTGCTCGTCAATGTTCCACGAGAATCGCCCGCCTATCGCGAAGAAGTTTTTGGTCCGGTCGCATCCATTTTCCGCGTCCGCGACGCAGACGACGCGATCGAGATGGCAAACGATACTTCATTCGGTCTCGCCGCCAGCGCGTGGACGAATAATCCCGAGGAACAAGAGCTCTTCACCTCTGACCTGGAAGCCGGAATGGTTTTCATTAACGCAATGGTCGCTTCCGATCCGCGTTTGCCGTTCGGCGGTGTTAAGCGTTCAGGTTTTGGACGCGAACTCGGCGCCGCCGGGATTCGTGAGTTCACAAACACGAAAACGATTTGGATTTCCTGAGAAACAGGCCTCGAACAATTCACCAACTCCAGGAAACGCCACCGTAAAAGGAACGCCCGTCGCCGGGATGAAAAATCTCGGGATTCGGTTCCGCACGCGCGTCCGCGATCACATCGATGGAGGCCGCGTAGTACTGATTTGTCAGGTTCCTGCAATCGATAAAGACTGAGAACCCGTTGGTCCGTCGAAATCCCGCACGGAAACCAAGCAGCACATAACTATCCCAAAGAGCGTGTTCGCCTCATCAACTGGATAACGCGAGAGGTTACACTGTAGATTCGGACCCGCATAGAAACCGAGCGGGCTTTCGTAAAGCAACTGCGCTTGATAAACATGAATCGGAATTCCTGCGATGCGATTGTCGCCGTAAACAGAGTTCTGATCGAAATGAAAATCGTTGAGCGTGTAGCTCTGATCGAATGACAAACGATCGCCTGAGCGATTCAGCTGCTTTGGCACCAAGATTTCCCGAAGCAATTCAACTTCTAGACTTGCCTCGATTCCTTGATGATTTGTGCGCGGGACGTTTCTTGTCCCAATATCATTCCCGAAGGCGTCATTGAGCTCGAGCAATTCATTACGAACCCACGAGCGATAAAGCGACAACTCCCACTGAAACCGCGAATACTCTCCGCGAGTTCCGACTTCGATGGTCCATGCATGTTGCGGCGACAGCGGCGTGTAAACCACGCTGGAATTCGGACCTTGAGTAAAGTCGACCAGATTGTCCAGCGAAGGCGGTTGCCAACTACGACTGACATTCATGAATGCCTGTGTCTTGCGATTGATTTCGTAAATCGCGCCCAGCTTGGGATTGAATCCCCAAAAATTTTGCCGATTTGATTGATTTCCTGCGGCGTCGGTCAAGAACTCGTCAATGAAATGACGCTCCGTGAAAATCGCCTGCGCTCCGACGAGGATCGATAACCGCGGTGTGAGATACAACTGGTCCTCGAGATAAGCTGGAACGTTTATCGAACTGCCTATGCCTCGCGCGGTTGTTGCGCCTGTATGTCCGAAAATATTTTCATAATTTTGAGTGGGCTCGTCCTCGTATTGTGGGCTCAGACCAATTGTAAGCATATTTCGTCGGCCAAAGAGTTCGTGACGGCTAACGAAATTCAGGTTCCCGCCAAAATTGTCCGAATAAAACATCTCGATCCCTTCCCGAAAGCCCGGCGAAAAGAATCCGCGGTTCTCGAGATCGCGATGGAACCAGAACGCACCGACGTCAATCTGAATCTCATCAGTTCGAATGGTTAGCTTGTCTGCCAGGTGTACGTACGACCACTCCTTGATCCAATCCTGGGCTATCGCGAGGGGATTAGCCTGCGAGGGATCGTCTTCCATTCCTGACTTGGTCAAACCGCCAGGCAGATTCCGATTGGTCCGGTCCAGCGTAAGATAAAATCGATTCTCTACTTGGTCGCTAAGCTTGTACCCGAGATCAGCAAAAAGGATTTCTGTGTTCTCACGGCTATGCTCACGAAAGCCCTCGCGCGCTCGGAAGCCAATCGCGCCAAATTCATCGAACTGCCCTTCAACCGCGCCGCCGCTCATGTCGCCACGAAAGAAGCCGTAACTTCCCCCTTCAAACCGGACTTGGAATGGCGCCGCATCGTATCCGGTAAACGGCACGAGATTGATTGCCCCGCCAAGTGTCAGCGCGCCGTATTTAAGCGCATCGGCGCCCCGAAAGACCTCTGCGTGACTGAGCGCGGCAACATCAAAATCCTCGAGGACGCTTTCACCATCCCCCTGGTTGAAGTTCAACCCGTCGAGTAAAAACATCACGCCAAGTGGCTCATCTTCGGACGTAATTCCGGACCCTCGAATGGAAATTTTCGAAACTTCGGCGCCATTTTCGGATTGAAGGAAAACGCCTGGGGTCCGTTGCAGCAAATCTCCGAAGTTCGACGCGCGGCCCAGTTTCATCTCATCGGCGCTCTTGATCGTGAACCCGCCCGCGACCTGTCTCTTCTGTTTGGAGGATTCCTCTGGCGATACTGAAGTAAGCGAGCCGTTCGCTTCTGCTGTGACCGTGACTTCCTCCGTTTCTGCTGGGTTATTCGAAGTCTCTGCTGCTTGTGCGATTTGAATTCCGATTATTGCAACTGCTGTAATCGCAAGAACTCTCCAACGTCGCCACATCGAGTTCCTATCAATTGTTCACTGAAGTTGCTTCACAAATCGCCACCCGTTTCGCTCATAACCGAGTGATTCATAGAATTTGTGCGCATCCTCTCGCGTAAACCGTGCATCCAAGGCAACGCGCATGATTCGTCTTTGCGCGAAATCTTTTTCGGCCGTTGCAATCAACGCGCGACCAATGCCGCGGCGACGCGCGGCACTCAATGTCACCAGGGCGAGAATTCGACCGGACGGATCGTCATGCTCATAGCTTGGATATGTGAGCGTGCCAATCATCCCGCAAACGCAGCCGTCCATAACAGCGACAAAAGTCTTGTAGGCCGGATCCGACAAAATCAATCTTAGGCGCGTCTCCATTGCTGTGCGCGTTGTTTCATAACCGAGTTCGCACATCAGCACGGCAAGCTCCGGAGCGTCGTTCAATTCCGCATCACGAATGCAGCATCCGGTATCGGACATCTATTCAACAGCTCTCAATCGCGGCAATAACTGCTCCAGGATCGTCGCTACCGATTCGTCAACGCTTTGCCGATCCGTATGCACAACAATCTCCGGGTCCTCCGGGGCTTCATAGGGTGCGTCGATGCCGGTGAACTCACGAATCTGGCCGGCTCGCGCTTTTTTGTAGAGATCTTTAGGGTCGCGCGCCTCGCAAACCTCCAGCGGCGCATCAACAAACACCTCGATAAACTCTGCATTGCCCTCCAATGCAATCTCTCGCGCGCGACTCCGATCCATCCGATAAGGCGAGATGAACGCAGTAATCACTACTGTGCCGGCGTCCGCCATGAGTTTGGCCACTTCGCTTACGCGCCGAATGTTTTCTACGCGGTCGTCTGGCGAGAAGCCAAGGTTTGAGTTCAACCCATGCCGAATGTTGTCACCGTCGAGCACGTACGTATGCATACCGAGAAGAAACAGGTCGCGTTCGAGCGATTGCGCGATGGTCGATTTCCCCGCACCGGAAAGCCCGGTTAACCAGATCACAGCTCCTCGATGACCGCTCCGCATTGCTCGCGCGCCTGCGGTAATTTTTCCTTCGGTCCAAAAGATATTTTTGCTTTTTGTAACGGTGCGATCTGTGTAGACGCCCCCGAAAATCGTTCCGCCCCCACAAATTTGTCCGTCGTCTATGATGACGAACCGGCCGAGGTTCGGAATGCGGTCGTGGTTGTCGATGACGAGTGGGCCACGAGTCTGGATTGTAAGTGTGCCGATCTCGTTTCGCTCTAGTTGTTCGGGTCCGCCGCTCTTCGTCTCCAGTGTCGAAGAATCCATGACTCGCTCGATCGATACGACCTCGCATTTCACGTCCTGAGTTGCCAACCGGAGGCTGTACAAATGTCCAACGCGCAGCGGCTCGCGCACGATCCAAAAAAGGTCCGCATGAAAACGATTTGCCTCAATCGGTGTTTCGTTTTCGCGCGATGCGACATAGCCGCGCTCGACGAAAATCTGTTCGGCAAGGGCGATCCCGATCGAATCTCCAGCGACGGCCGGGCCAGTTTCCTGCACATTCCAACGCTCGATCCTAGCAACGACGGACGACTTGTTAGCCGGTGAGAACACCAGCTGGTCCCCTTCCCTTAGGGTGCCCGTCTCGATCCGACCTGCAATAATCCGGCGCCCGTCGAAGCGATAAACATCCTGAACGCAAAAGCGAAGTGGAAGATCGACATCGCGCTCCTGCGGTCCCAGCGAATCCAGTGCTTCGAGAACACTCGCCGCCGAGTACCACTTCATTTTCGCACTTGCCCGCGCGACATTCTCGCCTTCCCTGGCGGACGCGGGAATAAACGTCCGTGCTTCCAACCCAAGCTCGCGAAGAAACTTTCGATATTCCTGCTCGATCTCGCGAAATCGTTTCTCAGAGTAATCCACAAGATCCATCTTGTTTACGACCACGATGAGATGCTTGACACCAAGCATGCTCAGCAGGTAGGCGTGACGGCGGCTCTGTTCGCGCACACCTTCGTCTGCGCTGATCACCAGGATGGCGGCGTCCGCTCTCGACGCGCCCGTGATCATGTTCTTTAAGAATTCCTTGTGCCCAGGCGCGTCGATGATGGCGTATTGGCGTCGCGGCGTTCGGAAAGGAATTTCCGTCGTGTCGATCGTGACGTTTTGTTTTTGTTCCTCAAGAAGCGCGTCGAGCAAAAAAGCGAATTCAAATCCCATTCCCTCTGCTGCGCATGCCTTTTTTATCTCTTCGACTTTCCCTTCGGGTAAAGAACCGGTGTCATGCAAAATGCGACCGATCAGCGTGGACTTCCCGTGATCGACATGACCGACGAAAACGACGCGCAGCGTCGGGCTGCTGCCGATACTGGATACTGGATTCTTGATACTGGATGAAGAACTTGGCGCCGAGTTGTTCACTTTTCTGAAATATGGCCGCGTTCGATACTTTGTAAGAACAGGTTCAATTTTCGTCCGAGCTCATCGACCTTTCTCGTGAGGTCATCAATCGTTGCAGAGTCCGTTAATGAGTTCGTGGCAACGAGCGTGTCCAAGTGATCTGCGGTTTCATCACACGAAGCGAGTGCGTAATCAATGAACCTCACGAATTCCTGTTTGTATCGGCGACGTCCATAGCCTTCGACAATGTTGGACTTTACAGACTTAATCGAGCGGCGAGTCTGGCCGCCCTCTTCAAACATTTCGAATTTGGGCAACTTGGTCAAAGTCATGTTGTGAATCGCGATCACCAGTTCCCGCGCCAATTGCCACACCTCGAGGTTGCGATAATTCATCCAGTATCCAGCATCAAGTATCCAGTATCTGCAATTACAGGAATCCTTTCGCCCTCAACTTCTGCATCGCATTCCGTTCGTAATGGTCCTGCGCACGGCCGGCGCGCTCAGTCGTTTTCGTCGCTTCCAGTTCGGCAATGATCTCGTCGATGGTCGAAGCAGCGCTCTCGATCGGTTGCGTGATGGGACGACAGCCCAACGACCGAAATCGTCTTCCGTTTCGAGCGAAATACATTTGCGGAATTCGTATGTTTTCCTTCTGGATGTAGCGCCAGATATCCACCTCGGTCCAATCGAGCAAGGGTTGGATGCGAACATGTTCTCCTTTGGCGGCTGTGGTTACGAATTGGCTCCAGAATTCGGGAGGCTGATCCTTGTAGTCCCATTCAAACTGCGCGTTGCGCGGCGAAAAATATCGCTCCTTCGCGCGAGTTGGATCTTCGTCGCGTCGAATGCCGGTGATCAGCGCGTCCCATTTGTACTCTGCAAGCACCTGCTGCAAGGCTACGGTCTTTAACTCGTGCGTGACGGTTACGGGGTCGTATGTCTCATAACCAATCCCACGGGCGCGGGCTTCGGTATTGATTTTGACGATGAGATTGAGGTTATGGTGTTTCGTTGCCCATTCGCGGAATTCCAGCATCTCCGGGAATTCGTATGTCGTGTCGATATGCAGAACCGGAAAGGGAACGCGGCCGAAGAAAGCCTTGCACGCGAGCCAGACGAGAACGTTTGAATCCTTACCCATCGACCAGGGCATGGCGATATTTTTGAAAGCGTGATATGCCTCGCGGAAAATAAAGATGCTTTGATTCTCGAGATCGTCGAGATGAGTGCGCTGGATATTGGTCATGTCTAGGTAGGGGCGGTTCTATACAATCGGCAGGCGCATGCTGCAAGAAAGGGAGAGCAAAGTTCCAAAGCTCAAGCCCCAAATTTCAAGGAAATCCCAACCTTCAATACTCAAATCAATAATGCACTCTCATTTTCGGTGTGGACTTTTGAAGTTTGTTTGGAACTTGGGATTTGGAGCTTATTATTGGGGTTGCGTGCTTAACGCCCAATCTTAACTTTTCTTATGTCGGAAACACGCGCGACAGCATACGATTCAAAGATCGAAGGCAACGTGATTTTTACGCGCTTCGATGCGGCGCTGAACTGGGTGCGAAAGAACTCGCTTTGGCCAATGCCGATGGGCCTGGCCTGTTGCGCGATCGAGTTAATGGCGGCAGCTGCATCGCGCTTCGATATTGCTCGATTCGGTGCCGAAGTGATGCGGTTTTCACCGCGGCAATGCGATGTGATGATTGTGGCCGGCACTGTTACGTACAAAATGGCGCTGGCGGTAAAACGAATTTACGAGCAAATGCCGGAGCCGAAGTGGGTGATTGCCATGGGCGCGTGCGCTTCTACCGGCGGGATGTATCGCTCGTATGCCGTGTTGCAGGGGATCGACCAGCTTTTGCCAGTTGACGTTTATATTTCTGGTTGCCCGCCCCGTCCGGAGGCTTTGCTCGCCGGATTGATAAAGTTACAGGAGAAAATCTCACGGGAATGCTCATTCAGAAATCAGAAGCCGGAACTGACACAAAGGCTTGAGGAAGCGCTCGGATGATTGTCTTCGCTGGAATTTATGATGGTAGGGCAAGCGTTTCGCTTGCCATTAGCCACCCTGGCAGACGGAGCGTTTTTCCTACGCCAGGATAGCCATGACTGGTCAAGACCTGCTCGCCCCGTTAGGCAAAGCGTTTGGTCCGAAGATTCAGAACAAGAATGAATTCCGCGGCGAAACAACGTCCACAATTCCAGCCGGAGATCTCCACGAGATCGCAGCGTTCTGCCGAGATCAACTTTCATTCGACTATTTGATCGACATCACAAGCACCGATAATTACGGCGAAGAGCCGCGTTTCGAAATTGTTTATCATCTTTACTCGATGCCGCACGCAGTTCATCTACGTCTAAAGTTAAAAGTTCCGGAAGACTCCGGCGCTGTGGATACGGTTTCCGACATCTGGCCGACGGCGAATTGGCACGAGCGCGAGATTTACGACATGATGGGAATCAAGTTTAACGGACATCCCGACCTTCGTCGTATCTTGATGTGGGACGGCTACCCGTTCTTCCCTCTGCGAAAAGATTTCCCGCTCGAAGGACTTCCCAGTGAAATGCCCGATGTGGCTTTCACAAAAGTCACACCTTTGGAAGGCGGCCCCTTTGTTACTGTGCCGAGCACTGAGACATCAAAAGACCGCGAACCGCGCGCTCGGCCGCCGGAATTATAAGTTCGACGCTGCGCACCCGGCGGCCGCGCCCCGCCCATTACGCGGCTGAGACCGGCGGAGCCGTTTCAGGTTTTCGCGTCGCGACCATCACGTCTGGCCGCAAACCTTCTTCGCGTGAAATGATGGTCGTCGTTTTTTGACCTGGCTTCGGGTAGGCAATCCGGCTATGCAGCATCATTAAGAGCGTGAATCGGAAACGCTCTGCGATGATTTTCAATTCGCCCAGCGTGAGGTCGCAGTCGTCCAGTTGTCGGTCGCTAATGCGCTCCTCAATCAGTTCGTTTACGAGGGTTTCGATTTTTTGCGGCGTCGGTTTCTCCAGACTGCGTGAGGCGCTTTCGACTGTGTCGGCCAGACTCACGATGGCGCTTTCTTTTGTCTGCGGTTTCGGTCCGCCGTAACGAAAACTCTCCTCCTTCACTTCCGGAATATCGTCCTCGCGCAGCTTCATAATTTTTCCGCCAGCGCGCGCATCTTCATGCTGCTGAAGCGCCCGTTGATAAAAATAACGGACGATTGATGTACCGTGATGCTCCTGGATGACGTCAATCATGCGCTGATTGAGTCTGTATTTCAGAGCGAGATCAACGCCTTCCTTCACATGCGCGATGATGATCAACGCGCTCATCGTCGGCGCGAGATCATCGTGCGGATTGCGTTCAAAGCTCATGTTCTCAGTGAAGTATTCCGGCTTTACCAATTTGCCCACGTCATGAAAATAAGCACAGACGCGGCAAAGCGTGGCGTTCGCGCCGATCGCTTCCGCGGCAGCTTCGGCGAGATTGGCGACGACCAGGCTGTGATGATATGTCCCCGGCGCTTCGATGGTCATACGGCGCAGTAGCGGATGATTGAGATCGGACGCTTCGAGCCAGGAAATGTCCGTGGTGATTTGAAACAGGTTTTCGAGGATGGGCAGTGCGCCGCCGACCAGAGTCGCGGTCAAAATTCCATTACCGATCGCGAGCGCACTTTGATATCCAATCATGCCCCAATCATTGGCCGTCGGATAAAACCAGTTGATCGGCCCGATTAAACCAAACGTCAGCGACAGTAACCAAATGGCGAGCCCGACGCAGAAACCAGCACGGACCAATTGGCCGCGCCGTCGCACCTGCAATGTAAGGGAAACTGCTGTAAACCCGCTGATCAGACTTGTTACCAGCAAGGGCGCGTCAATAGGACCAAACAGGATGCTGCTCCATAGACTTACAAAAAATGCTGCGTACAGGCCATGATGACGGCCCAACAACACGCTTAGCACAAGCGGTGCAAACGCATAGGGCATGATCAACCCCGCCATTTCAGGCTTCAAGAATCGATAACTGCCACTGTTACAAAGGACGAGCAGTAATTTGGTAACGGAAAGTTGCACCAGAATGACGCTAAAGATAAGAAGAATGCGCGAGCTTCGCGAAAAGCTCCTGGGCTGGTTGATCCAAAGCTGAGTAATCGCGGTGGCCAGCACCAGCAGCGCAACGACAAAATTCTTGGTCGGCTCAGGTTGCTGTCCGCTAAAAACGAGAAACGCGAGGCCACCGACAAACACCGCAAAGATCACGACCTTGGTGTAAGGCGAGTATTCCAAATTACGCTTTAGTTCGCTGCGCGCTCGGCGGCGCCGCAGTTTCCGCGAGGCGAGGCCACGTCTGATGAGTCTTCCGCGTTTAAAGGAATCAAACATTTCTTTTTTACTTGCGTGACGCCGGCGCAGGCGATCGGTGCTGCTGGTAGGCGCCAATAATGGCACGGACCAATTCATGCCGCACAACGTCGCGCTCCGTAAAATACACAGTGGCGATGCCCGGGACATTTTTTAATGCCTGCAATGCTTCCACAACTCCGGAGCGCTTGTTCGCCGGCAAATCAATCTGCGTGACGTCGCCGGTCACTACGCATTTTGAATTCAAGCCGATTCGCGTCAGCAACATGAACATCTGTTCGGTGGTTGTGTTTTGCGCTTCATCCAGGATGACAAAAGCATTACTCAAAGTGCGCCCGCGCATGTACGCCAGCGGAGCCACTTCAATGGTCTGCCGCGCAACCGCGCGCTCGATTTCCTCTGGTTCTAACATTTCGCGCAGGGCGTCGTAAAGCGGCCGCAGGTATGGCGTGATCTTTTGTTCGAGGTCACCCGGGAGAAAACCGAGCGCTTCACCAGCCTCCACTGCGGGTCGGGTCAAAACAATGCGCGCGACCTGCTCCTTTTTGAGGGCCGCAACCGCCATGGCCACGGCGAGGTAAGTTTTTCCCGTACCAGCCGGTCCGATTCCAAAAACAACGTCGTGCTTTTGAATTGCCTCGACGTACGCCCGCTGGTTTGCGCTTCGCGCTACAATCGGTGGTTTGCGCGACGAGGTGGTGATTTTCGTTGAAACAACGTCGCCAAGATTCTCATCGCGCTCTTCGGACACGGCCTTAAGCGTATAATTGAATTCGTGCTTTTGAATGTCCACCCCCTGCTGGCGGACCTTCTCGAGTTGCTCAAACACGTGCTGCGCTTTATCGACGCGGTTTGCGTCTCCTTCGAGTTTCACCCAGCCTTCGCGGGTGGTCACTTTCACGCCAAGCGAGTCCTCAAGGTTTTTCAAAAGCTTGATGTCGTTGGCGTAGAGCGACTGCAGGGCGCGCGGGCTCTCAAACTGGAGGGTACGAGTTTCAGTCATCATCAATCCGTGGCATCAGCGTCTTGCAGACGGAGTATTGGCTAAGGCCAATGCCACTAAGCCTGATCTACCGGAATCCATACACCAGCGCCCAATGCGTGCGTTCCTCCGGCGATTCCTCCACGCTGACGATGATAAAGTAACTACCGGTAGTCTTTGGAATGATGTGCGCAGCCGCAAAATGGCCTTTCTCCCAGCTATCTGGTTCCTCTGCCAGTTTTCCATCGGAATCGTAAATGTGAACGGATACCTTCGCCCGATCGACTTCTGTTCCCAGCCAGAACCAATATTCGTTCCCTTTGAATAATTGTTGCCGGACCGCTTTCTTTTCGCCCGAAGCGAGGTCGCCTCCCCAGTAATCCTCGCGCACTTGAAACCCTTGTTTTACGTATGGCTCTGCTGCCTGCAGAGCAAACGATTGGGCATCATCCACTGAGGCAAAGCTGGCGCGCTGCATTATCACGAAGGCCACCAGCACGGAGCTCGTGCGGAAAAGAATCTTTGCGAAACCGTTCATCGAAGCTTCCTAATCTCTCGTGACGATGCCGGTACCGAGCCGGGTCGTGATCTCGTTGACCTTCTTAACTGATTCGGCAGGAATATGA